>ERZ773187.237-NODE-237-length-56760-cov-11.988184_pt1 | contig 56760 bp, 57 predicted proteins | sample MGYA00511242_ERZ773187 | MGnify/ENA primary metagenome ERZ773187 (study PRJEB29015, sample SAMEA2737744) | human gut metagenome | biome: human gut; feature: human-associated habitat; material: faeces | place: China | collected 2012 ...
GGGATATTGAGCGGGTGCTGGAGCAGGGCGGGGACGCCCCGGTGTACGGGCCGAATCTCCGCGCCTCCTGCCGGCGCATGGAAGCTGCGGGCTGGCTGCGCACCCTGCGAGCCCCGAACCTGCAGCTGGCCGTCGAGCTGACGGACGCCGGCCGTGCGCTGGCCGCCCCGCTTCTCGCTGACGAACAGGCGCGCGTCCTGGCGGAGCAGCGCGCGACAACGGTCCGGGTTCTGCCCCTGATCCCGCCCGGCCAGGCAGACGAGGCTCACGACCGGCCGGTGGAGCTGGACGGCATCTGGCACCTGGCGTGCCGGGGCGACTACGTCATCCGCCTCGACGGGACCACCTGTCTCCAGCTGTGGAACACGGCCGGGCAGGTGACGCGTATGACGGGCGATCCCCTTCAGGTGGCGCAGTGGCTCCAGGCCTGCCACGGGGCGGGTATTGCGGTCCGGATGCAGATCAATGAGAGCACCACGCCGGAGGCGGGCACGCTGATCGGTACCGAGCCGGAAGACCTGACCGGCACCTGGTACCGCCAGCTGGACGTCGCGCTTCAGGCACAGGGGATCACCGGTCTGACTGAGGATATTCGCCTTGCCGTGGTGAGCCCTGAGGAAGCCCTCCGGTCGCTGCCGGCACCGGCGCGGCTGCTGCACGTTCTGCGCGAAAGCCCGGAGGCGTTCCCGCTCACGGCTGCCGGGTATGAAGAAGATTCCGGCGCCGCTCTGGACACCCTGCTGGCCAGGGCCGGATTCACGTCGGGACAGGCACAGGAGCTGCGGCTGCACCGCATCCGCTGGGCTCAGATGAGTCAGGAAGACGCTGACCGGCGCGAACTGAACAGCCTGCTGGATGAGCTGGAACGGCGACAGCTGTACTGCAACCGCGAACAACTGACGGAGATTGTGTTTTCGCCGGTCCGTAAACCCGGCGAGCGCTGGACTGACCGTCTGCAGTGGCTCCTGATGACGGACGGATTCGGGTTCCGGAGTCCGCTCTCCCGTGACGCAGGCTCCAGGGCGCTGACGATCCTGGCCGGTTACACGGGGCAGGAGGTGGCGGACCATCTGGCCACGGTTATCGTCTGGAACGATGACAGCGCGGGGATGCCGTCATGAGCACAGGCAACGTCAATCTCATCGTCACCTGCACGCGCCGCAAAACCATAACAGCCGGTCAAACCGTCTTTCCATATGAACACGACGCCGGAAATGCTTATGAAGTCTGGCTGGAAAGGCTGGCCAGGGCGCGGAACGACGGCGCTGCCATAACAGCAGGTGAACTGTATACGGGCCAGCACTGGAGCAGGGCTGCTGCGGCTGCAAAACGTACCGGCGCAGAGCTGTGGGTGATTTCAGCGGGTCTGGGGCTGCTGCACGTATCAGACCCGGTGGTCCCTTATGAGGCAACGTTCTCCTCGATGCCGTTTAGTCACAGCAGACTATGGGAAAGCCTGACAGCTTGCCCGCCTGCTGAACGACGGTATGCTTCCCTGAGGACGCTGATGCAGTCGAGGCCTGACGATCGGTTTGTGGTGGCCGCCTCTCCGGTGTACCTGCGTGCCGTCGATTCAGATCTGTATGCAGGAAGGGAGGCGCTCTGTACCCCGGAACAGCTTGTTGTGGTGACGTCAAAAGGTTACCAGGGAATCCTGAAGGGCAGCGTCATTTATACCAGTGCAGACATGATAAATGCGCTCAACACGAATATGACTGGCCTCAATATCAGCTATGCCACTCAGTTACTTGTTAACGACGTATGTAAATAAGCATCCAGGCAAGACGTAAGACAAACACTCACGACTTATTTTTGGTATACGTAGCTGAGAAACGATATCATAAGATATCAGGGAAATATTGCGTGCTCTGCTTCCCGATAGACTGACCACAATCTTAATAACCATAAATATGTAAATGTAAGGTGCCATTATAAAATGGATTTAGTTTTAGATAATCATACTAAAAGCTATGCAGTACAAAATTACCGGCAAGACATAGACGGTCTCCGCGCTGCCGCTGTCCTGCTTGTTATATTATTCCATGCAGGATTATCGTACTTCCCTTCGGGCTTTATTGGTGTTGATATATTTTTCACCATATCAGGATTCCTGATTACCGGAAAAGTCATCAGTGAAATTGAAAGAGGAACATTCTCACTAACTAATTTTATAAAAGGCAGATTATGGCGATTGCAGCCTGCACTGCTGGTGACAATTCTCGGCGCCATCATTGTAGCGACATACTGCTACATTCCTGACGATTACACCGCATTCGCAAAAAGTGCCAAATACACCACTCTTTTCTTATCAAACCAGTATTTTGATAAGCTTAGTGCAGCATACGCATCTCCTGACTCTGATTACTTCCTGCTTTTGCATACATGGTCTTTAGCAATTGAATGGCAGTGGTATTTTTTCTTTGCGCTTTTCGCGACCATTTTGACACTGCTTGTCAGTAAATTTAAAAGAAAATTTGCGTATAAACCGTTCCTTTATGGCTGGTTGTTACTTACCTTAACTGCAACAATAATTGTTATTCTTATCAGCCTGTACTCGTCCAGTCAGCATTACTACTCATTAAATATGCGCGCTTTTGAGTTTCTGATTGGTGGAAGCGTAGCTTTATTAAAGGACAGAATTCAGATAACCAACAGATGGATAACTAATCCTCTGGCAGTAGTAGCTATCGCTGTACTTATCTGTACTTCAGGTTTAAGCATACCAGTTGAGGCATATCCAAATAGCTGGACACTGCTTGTTTGCCTTGCCTCAGCAATATTACTGATAAACCAGAACACATTCGTAAATCGAACTTTACAATTAGCACCGATAAACTACACAGGTAAAATTTCTTATTCTCTGTACCTCTGGCACTGGCCCATATTTGCAGCGTTCAATTATCTTGAGATCACTCTGTCCGGCAAGACACTGTGCATTGCGCTGGTGATAACTGCAGGACTGGCAGTGCTTACCTATCACGGTATTGAAGAGCGCTTCCGCCGGGTTAAGCTGTCATTTGCAAAGAGTATGATCCTGCTTGTATTGCTCCCCCTTACGGTCTGCACGGGCCTTTACACATTAACCGTGAAAACGAATGGTTTGCCACAGCGCTTCAGCGATGAATACAATCACTCGTTACAGCTGTTGAATTCCGCTTCCGAGAATGCCGCATCGAGGGATGGCTGCCTTAGTGGAAGCCAGGACCTTACGGACTGTCAGTTCGGCGACCATGAAGGTTCGAAGAAAGCCTTTCTGATTGGCGATTCAAATGCTAACCATTTCTGGGGTTTTTATGATGTCTTGGCTAAGAATGCTGGCATAAAAATGTACTCCCTCACCACGTCTTCGTGCCTGGCATTACCGGGAATTTATCAGTATGACTGGTGGAAATATAAAGGCGTCAAATATGAAGAATGTCATGATAACGCTGAGAAATATTATGATAATATAAAATCAAATCACTATGACTATGTTATTTTAGGGCATGTGTGGTCAAATTATTTTTCTGCCCAGTTAATCACTAAAGATGAGGATGAGCGAAGTGAGGCACTCTCAGCCAGTCGATACGAAATGGCGTTACGTACAGCCATACGTACTATCATAGATTCTGGTTCAAAGCCAATAATCATGTTCACCATTGCGAACATGCCACGCAACTATCAAAACTGTATAAATCAGCATGTTATTCATCGACGCCCATTTGACATCAATGAATGTGATATGCAAAACCCGGCAAATACCAACGGGGAAAAAGTCACGCAACTGATGAGTAAAATGAAGGCTGAGTTCCCAACGCTGACCTTTATTGATCCTAAATCAATACAGTGCATTAGTGGTAAATGCATTACAAATATTGATGGCGTAACTGTCTATCGTGACGTGGGACATCTTACCGACTATGCTTCCTATAAATTCGGTCAGCTGTACCTAAATGAATTTGGTAATCCATTAAAGTGAATATGGTGTACTTATAATATCTGATGGTAACTTAAAGGGCACATTGTGCCCTTTTTAACGCACCAGTCCTTCTCTATAAGACACATCCACTATTCACGTCATCGAGATATACTTTGCCGTCTCAAAATGAGACACTCAATATATAAAAAAACCAGAGATATAGACATGTTTCGGACACTGTACATAATTAGTTTGCTCATCGTGACTTATCCGGTAAGTGCGGATATTAACGGCAGGATTGTTCGTGTGCTCGACGGGGATACCGTTGAGATTCTTGGTGAGGGGAACCAGCTGAAGCGTGTTCGTCTTGCCGGTATCGATGCGCCTGAAAAGAACCAACCCTTTGGCCAGCGTTCCAGACAGGAACTCTCATCGATGGTGACACAGCGCATCGTTACCGTCACTGGCGAGGATGAGGATCGTTACGGCCGGCTGCTTGGCACGGTGTGGCTTGGCGCGAAGGATGTGAATGCCGAACAGATCCGTAAGGGACTGGCCTGGGCATATCGGTATCACGGAAAACCTGTCCGGAGCGACTACGCAACACTGGAAGACGAAGCCCGTCGTCAGGCTACAGGTCTCTGGTCAGTCCCTGGACAGACAGAACCCTGGCGCTGGCGAAGCAAGCATCACGAGAGAGGTTCAATTAGCGACGCCCCCTGATTCCGCACGTTGCCGACCGCAGGGGAAACTGGATGCCAGGTGAATGCCTCAGCAGGCACCGCCCCCTGTTTGGCCGTCCTGCCCGCCTCGTCACCACTGAGACTTTCGCGTAGCCATTCGCGCGCGGCATCCGGCGTCAGCACCAGAGGACGACGATCGTGGATATCGATAAGCCCCTTGTCCGCTGCTGCCGTGACAATAACAAAGCCTTCCCCGTCATCCCTCAGACCAAACGGTCGTGCGCCAATGGCAGCCATGAATACGGGCTGACCGTCCCTGCGGTAAATGAAATACGGCTGTTTTTTGTTCCTCTGACGTACCCATTCATACCACCCGTCAGCAAACACAACGGCGCGGCAGCGTTCCCACAGCGGACGAAACATACGTCCCTCAGCTGCGGTTTCAACACGGGCATTAATCAGGGGCGCTTTGTGCCACCACTCTGGGGAATACCCCCACAGAACAGGTTCGAGCTGCAGCTGATCATTGCTTTCACTGAGCAACAGTACCCGGGTCCCCGGCGCCACGTTGTAGCGTCCGATAGGCTCCGGTACTGCAGAAAACCCGGCATCAACCTCACCGGCCAGATAAGCCAGGTATTCAGCGCGGGTCTGTGACTGAGAAAAACGTCCACACATAAGCGTTTCCTGCCGTTAAAGGGTAAGTATAGGAAAAATGGGAAGCATGGATTGTTTAACGGCAACGGCACAACGATCCGGACAGGGAAGGCAAAAGCAGGAAGGAACGGGACGTCTAAATAGTGTATTCTTTTTATCAGGTTAAAGGAGACGTGAATGACAGAGAACAACCAGGAACTTATCGCGGCAGGATTTACCAGTAAGGAAATAGCGAGAATCAAACGTCACCAGGCGACGGGGGACTCGCTGGAAAAGGTGCTGAAGGATCTGGCCGGCTATTTCCTGTCGGTAGCCTGGATCTCCGGCGGGATGGTCATCATCACCCTGCTCACCGCGATTTTTGGCAGCGCCAGCCATGTTATCTCCTGCGTGGTTGCCGTCGTCTTTCTGCTGATTGTGTTGCTTCTGGTGATGCCGGTCAGACTTGGCTATAAATCATGGAAGCTGATGAGATCACATATCAGCGACTCCGGTCATCACGGGTAAGGAGTTCCAGTACCACCTTTGCACTGACCCCCCATCCCAGAACCTTCATCGTCAGTTTGCCCGGAGACATGGTTTCCACCTTGCGGTAATAGTCTCCGGGAAGATAACGGAAAAGACGCCAGGCCTCAGCTTTCCCGGTCAGACCAAACACACCATAAACGCTGGCTGCAAGCGTGGTTGCATTAAAAATCCCCAGCCCGACATCGCGGCTGAAACCCATAAACTCCGCTACGGACATGGCGCCGTCCGCCAGGATCCCCTCTGAAGCAGGTTCATTCAGGAGCTGACGGGCTGCTTCCCGTGATACCGTATTAAGGGCATCACCGACCAGAACGGCACCGGCAAGCATTCCAGCTGGTGTCATGGTGGCGATCATAACACCGCCAAACACAGCCTGTACGCCGGCCAGAACGACCTTAATGCCGGATATGAAGTATCCGACAATTTTATTCTGCTCTGTTACGTACTGTATTTCAGCGTAGATCCGGGCATAACCGGTTTTCAGCATACGCGACTGTTCAAGTAGAAACTCATTTTCAGCCCTGAGGTTCTTCAGGCAGGAAATGCACTCTTCATCATTTCTTGCTCTCCTTGCCGCGTCAAACTGTTGCATGACAACCTGTCTGATTTCATCCACAAATTTCAGACGGGTCAGTGAATCACTGAGGTGCATGGCCGCGACGGTATTTGCGGTATTAACAAGCTTTCGGGCTTCCAGATTGATCATTGTATCAGCCCACTGGCGCCGGCTCTGACCGGGAAAAAGCGCGATATCCATTACATATTCCTTATCTGTCGTCAGGACGAGAAGTCATTAGCCTGCCTGCCTCAAATATTGCAGCTGCACGCCAGGACTTCACGTCTTCAGTTTTCTTACCGTCAACATACCAGTAGAGCCCGTCGGTACTTATTCGCTCAAAAAGAAAAGACATATCCCACACGTGTTCAGGGATTAACGTTCCTTCACCCGCCAGAATACCGGCCGTGATGGAGTGATTACCTCCCCGAACAAAACCAATGCGCCAGGGCAGCCAGAGTTCAACATAATGGTTAGTACGATCCTGCTGCCATACTCTTCCTTTTGCCGTACCAATCCGGGACACATTATCGATATAACGGGAAAGACTCCACGGCCAGGGAAGAACCATATCGGAGGCCAGAGAAAGCGGGTAATCTTCTGGATTAACTTCTCCCGCCTTCATACTGCTATAGTCCTGAACCTCTGTGATGGCATTAAAGAAAAATTCCCCGGGTGTCAAATCCGGACGGGCATCGGTTCCTTCTTCTGCCACCGCGAGCAGGAAATCACTCTGCAAAGGGCGGACCATAGCGCGAATTAAATCCGGCAAAGCCTGGACCGGCAGAGAAGACGCAACCGACAGCAGATGTTCAAAATTATTCTTAGCCGTGGTGAGCCTGCTGTACTTTCTGTTCCCTTTCCAGAACACAATTCTTCTCCCGGTATTCACTCAGCCAGCTATGCCAGTCGTCAGATCCGTACTCGATTTTGTCAATAATAGCCACTGCACTGGTATCAAATATCACGGTAGTTGTACCGTGAAGATAGCTGTCCGTAAATATACCTTCCCAGTCATAAACGCCCTGGATACCACAATTCAGGTAAAGGCGGATCATTTCATCTGAATCTACATGCCTGTCACCCACATAAAGCATACTCCCTTTGTAAGTGCTGTATTGAGGCTCGCGCAGGGCATGCCAGTCCCAGCCTTTACTGAGTTGGCTACTGATGCTGACTGGAAGTCCATCTCTCAGACGTGCCGCGATATCGGGCTGCTCTGCGAGCGGCAACCGGTGATTAGCGATAATCGCCCCGGTGTTCAGTTCACACCGGCAAACCAGTGGCAGTCCGGGATTTCTGTTTTTGAATAACGCATGATTGCTGGCTCCTTTAAAATTATCCGTAAACCAGCAGGCAGCGATGTTTCCGGACTCACCAGTTCCTTTGTATGCCACATCAAACTTATCAAAACGCTGTCTGGTTCCGTGAAAAAGCTGCATTGCCGGCACCTTCAGTCAGACCTTATTGAGTAGGAGGATCACATTGTTCTTAAATGTAGGAGCAGTATGCCGCCTGGCTACATGGAGGCGCCAGCGAATGTTAACTATTAAAATGAAGGCCAGTGGCGCCGTCGCCCGGCAAAGCCGGTAACGCAGCTACCAGATTCTGGTGTGAAAATGCCGAGCAGCGCGCAGGCATTCAATAAGGAGAGCATGAAAAACCTCGGGGCAGCCATCGAATGATGCCATCTACAGGGGTTAAAATAACCACCATCATTTCATAACAATACCTGCTGACTATGAAGATCTACGTCATCAAAATAGCAGTTCATGGAGTCAGTCCGATGGTCTGGCGTCGGCTGAGAATTGCTGCCGACACGTCACTGGCCGCGCTTCACTTCATTTTCCAGATAGTGCAGGGCTGGGGGGACGACCATCTCCATCAATTTCACATTTATGGCAAAGATTACGGTATCTCCTACGAAGGAGGCATCGGTTTTGTCGATAATCCGTTCCGGGTCGTGATTGATGATTTTGCTTTTGATGCTGGCGATCGCTTTACCTATGAATACAATTTCTTTGAGCACTGGCTTCATGACATTCGTGTTGAGGCCATTTATGAAAACTCTACGCTGAAAGCGCCGTTTTGTATAAGCGGCCATGGTATGCCCGGAGCCACAGCTGCGGATGAGTTCGATAAAACCCTGGCGTTTCTTGAAGCTATCGTTAATGCGGATGATGAAACAACGGTCGGCGAGATCCGCCCTTTTGCTGACGACCTGGATGCTGTCAGGTTCAACCGCCACAAAATCAACCGGCAACTGAGCAGGCTCGACCTTGCATCTCCGGTACTGGAGCCTGAAGTTATCTGGCTGGGCCGTCGTCGCTGACTGATGTCTATAAAGGTATACGTTTTCAGCATGCCTCTCAGATCCCCGAAAAAATGTCTATAAACCTCCCTAAATCAGTGTTTATGGATTATTCTTTAAATCTCTATGATGTTTAAAGACCTTCCGGAGGTTTTGCGTGCAATATGCCTACATCAGGGTAAGCTCGGCCGATCAGAATACGGCCCGTCAGGAAGAGGCATTGTCAAAGGCGGGTTTTCAGCCTGATAAAATTTGTGTTGAGCATGCCAGCGCGAAGGACACAAACCGCCCGGGGTTACAGGAACTCCTGGGGCAATTACGCCCTGGTGATACGCTTCTGGTTCATTCCATCGATCGCCTTTGCCGGAATATGTCGGATATGTGCGCTGTCACCACCCGGCTTCGTGACCAGGGCGTTACCCTTATTTTTCTGAAAGAGCAGCTGACGTTCAGCGCCGGCACAAACAATCCGATGCAGGAACTGCAGCTGCACATGATGTCGGCATTCAGCCAGTTTGAACGAGCCTTACTGAAGGAAAGGCAGGCCGACGGCATCGCCGCGAAAAAAGCACGGGGTGAAAAAACAGGGCGCCCCGGCGCCGATATCAAAAAGATCCAGGAAATTGACGCACTCAGAAGCAGAGGGGTCAGGCTCAGGATCGCCTGCGACCATGCGGGCCTTGGCGTTTCCACATATTATAAGCTTCGTCACCAGATGAACAACCAGTAGCCGGGAGATAGTCATCCACCACAGCAGGAGGCAATGATGCAACTGACGCTCCAGATAGTCATCACCGATGAATCAGGCTCCAGTCGAACGGAGGAACTGATGACAATCCAGAAATCAGGGGAGACCCGGAACGACATCGGATTATCGGTGTCAGAATCCAAGCTGTTGCTGAATACGGTCCAGCAGTCGGTGGTCCAGCTGCAGGCAGACGAATATACTCAACACCATATCCGGTGCCCTCACTGCCTTGCTGCGCGCAGAATCAAAGGCAAACAGAAAATACGGTACCGGACGCTGTTTGGCGTTATTCCGGTATCCGGGCTTCGGGTGTACCGGTGCCGTTGTGAAGAGAGTGATACAAAGACAGTCAGTTTGCTCAGCGACTGGGCCGGCGATTATTCTCACCCGGCACTGAAATATATTGAAACCCGCTGGGCCTCGATGATCTCCTATGAAATGACGACTCGTCTGCTGAAAGATATTCTGCCGGTGGGCCACAGCCTGAATGCCTCAACGGTGAGGAATCATTTATGCCAGGTGGCGCAGCGTCTTGACGCTGAGGCTGAAGCTCATTCAGGTTTTCTTTCCGGCTGCCCCCGCGACTGGGGGAACCTGCCCAGGCCAGGAAAACCGCTTGTGGTGGGTATAGATGGTGGTTATGTTCGCGATCGGGATGACAAAAAGCGTAATTTTGAAATTATTGCCGGGAAGTCTTTTTCCGTTGGTGCGCCTGCTGACACCCGCCGCTTCGGTTTTGTTCAGAAGGATGACTGTCATCCGGAACGCAGGCTCATGACCCACCTTTCAGCGCAGGGAATGCAGGCCAACCAGCAGATATTTTTTCTGTCCGACGGCGCGGATAATCTCAGGGACCTCCAGTTCGGTATGTACCCTGAGTCAACGCATGTGCTGGACTGGTTTCATATCACCATGAGGCTGAAGGTGCTCATGCAATATGCCCGGGGACTGCTGGTATCAGATCCAGAGGCGGGGAGTAAAGTTCTGGCACTGCTGGAAAGCATTAAACGATATCTCTGGCATGGCAATGTTGTCGCTGCGCTGGAACATATTGATAATTGCGTTATGTATTGCGATGACCCTGAACTCAGCTATCCTAGCCTGAAATCCCTGCAAAAACATCTGGATGAAATGTATACCTACATCCGGAATAATAAGATGATGATCCCAAACTACGGCGAAATGCGTCGGTACGGAGAGCCGGTATCAACCGCGTTTGTGGAATCCACGATCAATGAAGTGATCGCCAGACGAATGGCCAAAAAGCAGCAGATGCAGTGGAGCAGAAAAGGGGCTCATTATTTGTTACAGACCCGGACCGCCGTTTTGAATAACGAACTGCAGGATAAATTTGTCTGCTGGTATCCGGGTTTTCAAAGTGACGGGAAGGGACCAGCGATGGCAGCATAGCTCACGCTGCCCCAATATTTTTTATGCTCTCGGTCGTATGGAAGCTGGACCGCCTCGGTCGTGATCTTCGTCATCTCATTAATACAGTGCACGACCTGACCGCGAGGGGGACCGGTCTGAAAGTGCTGACCGGTCACGGGGCGACTATCGACACAACAACGGCCGCTGGCAAGCTTGTCTTCGGTATCTTTGCCGCACTGGCGGAGTTTGAGCGCGAACTGATTGCTGAAAGAACGACTGCAGGTCTGGCATCAGCAAGAGCCCGTGGGCGGAACGGCGGCCGACCTTATAAAATGACGCCAGTCAAACTGCGACTGGCAATGGCATCAATGGGACAATCAGAAACAAAGGTCAGTACGCTATGCCAGGAACTTGGGATAACCCGGCAAACTTTGTACAGGCATATTTCCCCTGTTGGTCAACTGCGGGCGGACGGGATCAAGCTGCTCAACCGTGGATAATTTGAACGGACGGAAAAATCTGGGGTTCCGGCGTAGTACCCCTATCACCTCCACATTTTTGCAACAGTGCCTTATAAATGGCAGCCTTATGTTTACTTGCCAAGATGGGCTACCATATGATGTTTTATACTGAGCAATATTAATATTATCTTTAATGGAAAAATTAAGCCCACTAAGTGACCCACTGCTATATGGCTCTATTGTGAAGACGCCTGAGGGTAAAAATTTATACATGGTTGTCCCTATGTCTATTATTGCAAGGTTGACAATATTATTCGTTTTATAAATTTGAGCGTTTAAAATCACACATCAAAGCAATTAGTCAGGATAAACAACAATACCCAGTGCTTCGAGAATCAGTTCTTGCTGCCAGGCTGCAATTTTGATACCTGATGTATCGACTTTGCGGGGATCTAAACCGTCGAGTTCGGCGTGGCATAAATTGGCACCCTGTAGGCTAAATTGCCCCCAGACATCTTCGGAAAAAACACCTCGACTTAAGTCTGACTCTTTCAGTGATGCACCCGCTAGGTTCGTTCCTATCCAGCGATTTTCAAACAACTCACATTTTTCTAAACAAACCCTCTCCATATTGGCATAGGAAAGATTACATCCAGAAATAAATGCTGAGCAAAAGTACATACGATTACTCACTTGATGGGCAAAGTTTGTTCGGGAAAAGTTGGCACCTTTTAAATCACACGCACGGAACTCTATACCGTAGCAATTGGCATTACTGAAGTTTGCCATCGCAAGTTGGCATTGTTGGAAACTTGCATCACGAAGATCTGCGACATCAAAGTGGCAGCCTTCGATATCACCCTGTTCAATGAACTTGCAGTTGACGAATGTCGTATCACGCAAGTTAGCACGTCGAAAGTCGCTGCGAATGAATGTGCAAGCGGTGAAGGTGAGATCACTTAAGTCTTTATGTGAAAAGTTGTGGTGCCGATATGTATGATTGTAGGTTTCCATGAGTACTCCTTGTTGAAAGGAGGGCTAGACTACCATTATACATATGCCAAGACATTAAAATAAAAGCCTGTTACATCAACACATTACAACCCCTCAATTTACCTGTTTTAAGTGGTCAAATTGGCGCGTAGAGCGCCTATCGCTCTTGCATTGGCACGCGGCCCTGTTGAAAAAAGTTATTCGCTTTAGATAGGGTTAGGAGAGCCGTGCTTCGCCGGTAAAAAATCGGACTATCCGACGCAGGGCGGACTCATCGGCGGAGAAGCAAACTTTGACTATATCTCCCTACACTTGGAAGAGGGCTAGACTGGCCCCATAGATCACCAGACACTTCGACTCTCTTAAAATAAGAGGTAGTCTTGGAACTATGTTTAATACCAGTCAGAACGATAAGATGGTTGAAGTGTTATCAGGACCTGAGCGGCGTCGGCGTCGTACACCGCAGGAAAAAATTGCCATTATTCAGCAGACTATGGAGCCCGGTATGACCGTGTCTCATGTCGCGCGCCTGCATGGCATCAATGCAAACCAGATATTCAAATGGCGCAAGCAATATTAAGACGGTTCACTGACGGCTGTTGCATCGGGCGAGGAAGTGGTGCCGGCCTCCGAACTCGCTGCCGCCAATAAGCAAATTCGCGAACTCCAGCGCCTTCTGGGCAAAAAGACGATGGAAGCCGAGATACTCAAAGAGGCCGTGGAGTTCGGCCGGGCAAAAAAATGGATTGCGCATGCGCCCTCGTTGCCTGGGAACGACGAATAAGCGACGTTTGCAGAAGTCTTGGCGTGTCGCGTGCGCAGTTGAGCATTCGGGTTCACCGGCCATCTGACTGACAGGATCGCAGACGGCAGCCCCGTTCTGACGATACCACCGTATTGTCCCGGATAAACATGGCGGTGGCTGACCTGCCGACGTATGGTTATCGCCGTGTGTGGGCGCTGCTGCGACGGGAGTCGGAGCGGGACGGCCTGCCTGTGGTTAATGCAAAGCGGGTGTATCGCATTATGAGAACGCATAATCTGCTTCTTGAACGTAAACCCGCTGATCCTTGCCGTAAGCGGGCCCATAAGGGGCGCGTAGCAGTAGCGGAAAGTAACCGGCGCTGGTGCTCAGATGGCTTTGAGTTCCGCTGTGATAATGGCGAAAAGCTGCGGGTGACCTTCGCGCAGGACTGCTGCGACAGGGAGATCATTGACTGGGCAGCGAGCACCGGAGGCTATGACAAAGAAACGGTGCAGGATGTCATGCTGGGTGCGGTGGAAAAACGCTTCGGAAGGCAGTTGCCAACAGTGCCGGCGTTCGCCCGGTTGCTGGGACTGGAGCCTTGTACGACAGCAGTGCGAAGCCCGGAAAGCAATGGCATAGCAGAAAGCTTCGTGATGACGATAAAACGGGACTACATCAGCATCATGCCGAAACCGGACAGCGAGGCAGCGGTGATGAATCTGGCGGTGGCGTTCAGTCATTACAACGAACATCATCCGCATAGTGCACTGGGATATCGCTCACCACGGGAATATATACGCAGGAAGTTATCGCAACCGTAAGAGAGCAAAAACGTCTGGATATATAGGGTCAAATCCACTGTAAATATATTACCAGTTCTTAATTACTGAATCTCCGATCCCTGCAATATGCTCGTTGAGTTCATTCATAGATGAATGAGTATTTGTAATATACAGGACTACTATACGAGATGGCTTGCCTCCGGGGCCCAACAGTGCAACGATGCCCCGAGATCCGTGATCACCTGCTCCTGTTTTATCCGCTATCATCCAGCCAGCTGGCAGTACAGAGCGGAACAGAGGCCCGCCGACTTTATCTTCCTGCATCCAGCTTATTAATTTTTTTCGAGATTTTTCTGTAAGTACACTTTCGTTTAACAATTTTTGTAGCGTTTGAGCCATCGCTGCCGGAGTGGTGGTATCACGCTCATCGCCAGGCTTCGCCTCATTAAGGCTGGGTTCGTGTCGATCAAGCCTTGTATAACTATCACCAGTGCTACGCAGAAAATGAGTTAATCCCTCCGGCCCGCCAATAGTTGATAGCAATAAATTTGCAGCAGTGTTATCACTGGTGGTAATGGCAGCATTGCATAACTCAGAAACCGTCATTCCATCTGCAATGTGCTGACTGGTTAGTGGAGAATAGTCGTCCAGGTCATGCTTATTATAGGTAATTCGGCGTTCAAGTTGTTCAAGCCCTTTATCAACACGTACTAATATTGCTCCACATAACAAAACTTTGAATGTGCTCATCATAGGAAAACGTTCTTCACGGCGATGACTACTCAGAACCTTCCCGGATAAAAAGTCTATTTCAGTAAAACCAACCCGACCTTTGATATGGTCTTCTGTGCTTTGTATTGTATCAGTAACATTGACTGGTGTAGATAATGCTGGAGTACACATTCCAGCCAGTAAAGAGATTATAATAAGGCGGATCTTTTTCATATTAATATCCTTTTTAAAATTAAGTTAAGTAATAATAGATAAATAATGAGTAAACAGGCTCTGTTCAGCCGGACTGTCGGTGTACCACCGGAGCACGTAAAGCATCCGGTGCAATCTTCAGCCGGGTAAGCACCGGACCGATAATCTGGCCGAAGACAGGCGCCGCCACTGAGCCACCAAAATGCTGTCCCGCTTTGGGATTGTTAATAACCACAACCAGTGCCACTTCAGGACGGCTCGCCGGCGCGACGCCTGCCGTATAGGTAATATGCCCCCCGTCATATTTTCCACCGGCACCTAACTTCTCTGCGGTTCCGGTTTTTATTGCCAGACGGTAGCCCGGTACAGCTGCCCTTACGCCACTTCCGCCGGGTAACACATCACTTTCCATCATTCTGATTACAGCATCGGCAAGCTTCGGGTCCGCCACCTGCTCACCGTACACCGGCGCGGATAACCGTGTAACGGATAACGGATGATAAACGCCACAGGCCCCGAGAGTGGCATAGGCTCTGGCTAACTGGAGCGGGGTTACCCGGAGGCCGTAGCCAAAAGCGAAGGTGGCGCGCTCAATATCAGCCCATCGATGGCGACTGAACGGAAAGTAACCAGTACTTTCACCGGGAAGGCCCAGCCCTGTCGGTTTTCCCAGCCCGAAGGATGAATACGTTTTTACCAGCGCATCCGAAGGCATCGCCAGGGCAATATGTGAAACTCCGGTATCACTGGATTTCTGAAGTATGCCGGTCGGCGTCAGCGCCGGCCAGTATCCCACGTCCCGGATAAGATGGCCGTCAACCCTGAACGGCCTTGTGTCAAGAAGCGTGCTGCTGCTGATAATATGGCGGCGCAGGCCTTCAAGAATGACGAAGGGTTTAACCGTTGAACCCGGCTCAAAGCTGTCATTAATCGCCACGTTACGCATTTCAGCGGAAGTGGCACCGGAAAAACGGTTGGGATTAAACGACGGATAGGATGCCATAGCCAGAATTTCGCCGGTGTTTACGCTGACAAGCACCGCAGCGCCTGACTGGGCGTGATGTTGCTCGACCCCCTCCCTTAACCGGCTGTAAACAATATACTGAAGCACACTGTCAATACTCAGCCTGATCGCCGGTGCAGTTTCCGGAGCGTCATACTGGATCACGCTGATGACGCCCCCCCTGGCGTTTTTGCGTATTTTTTTCACCCCGAAGTCCTTTCTCAGAACGGTGTTAAAGCTCTGCTCAATACCACTCAGCCCTCTATTTTCGGCACCGGTCACACCAATGAGCGAGGCTGATGCCTCACCCAGCGGATAGTAGCGATTTTCATTGTATTTCTGACTTATGCCCGGCAGATGCAGCTGTGACACGGCCCTGGACAATGACAGGGGCGACTTTTTCTTCAGAAACAGGAATTCCTTGTCCGAATTATCTTGAATAGTTCTGCGAAGTTCCTCAGGCGTGATATCCAGCAAGTCGGCCAGAAAAGCCCATCTGGCTTCCGCGAAGTCCGGATGAGCGGCAGCGATGCGTTTTGGATCAGCAATGATGTCACGTGCCGGCACGCTCATGGCGAGAACAACGCCGTAACGATCGGTCAGGGTTCCGCGCTGTGCTGGCAGTGCAAGTGTCCGTACGGATCGACGGTCAGCCGCATTTTCCAGGACAGCGTGGTCAAAAAGCTGAAGTCCGGTGAGCCTGGCAACCAGCACGATAAAGATTAATGCGATACCGGCAAGAAGAATATTATATCTGACGTTGCTGAATCCCTTCTCAGGTGATGACGGGCGAATACTTTGTTTATTTTTCATCGCGGAGTTTTTTATCATTTTCGCTGGAGTCTGCTCCCCTTGCAGCAGGCTGCCTTACAGAGCCTCATGCTGCAGGGGAGCAGAAAAAATCGACGCCAGAAGCGGTATATTCAGTGCAGGTGTAATTCTGCGTGGAACCGGGTTCTGGCGAAAACCGGCCATATTTCCGCTCACAGCGCCCGGTCTTTTGCTGAGTCAGATGCTGCCAGCCGACCCGTTATGAAGCCGGACTGACGCGTTCCCCGTGAGCTGCTTTTAACAGGAGCGGGATAAGGCTGTTCGTTTCACGCGTTAAGGTTGAGAACATATCCAGATCCACTTTTGTCACAGAGACAAAGATCCCCGTTTTCTCGCCGGGCACCAGAACCATATAACTCATAAAACCGCCGCCGCCGCCGGTTTTTTGGATCATTACCGGGGAGTCAACCGAAGGCCGGATAAAGACCCAGCCCATTCCCAGCCCCTGCGCTTTCCCGGCTAAATCCAGACCCGTAATGGATTTAAGTTGCTGTCTCTGTACATACATGGCCTGCTGAACGGCCCTGAGCGCTGGCTTATCAGAATGACGGATATTCAACAGATGCTGCATCCAGCTCGCCATGTCCCTTGCGGTGGAATACATCCCGCCGTTGCCGGCGGCTGCCGTCGTGTCCGTGCAGGGACCGGCAGGATCGATGCCAGAGCCTTCCATGAGCCGCTGACACTGAGCCCCGTCAGGCTGGGTGGTGGTGTCTTTCATACCCAGCGGGCCCGTCACATTTTCCCGCATAAGCTGCAGGTAGGGTTTTTTACCGGCAGCTTCCATAGCATCGGCCAGCAGATCGTATCCGACATTAGAGTACTGCGCCTGTTCCCACGGCGCGGTCAGGGTCGGCTTCTGATTCAGCCAGCGCCAGCGGGCAGGCCTGTCCGGCCAAGTGAACGGAGCTGCGCCGGCAGGAGCCTGGCCCGGGATAAGCCGCGGCAGCCCGCTGGTATGTGTGGCAAGCGAAAGCAGGGTAACGGGATTTCCATGGCTCACCTCAGGGACCGTCATCCCCGGGGGAGCATATTTCTGAAGCGGGTCGGTCAGCCCGAGCGCTCCCTTATCGGCAAGCTTAACCAGCAGCTCTGAGGCCAGAATTTTTGACATAGAGCCGACCCTAAGCAGCGAGTCGGGCGTAGGGCTGGTATGGTTGCCTTTAGCCGTTTCACCATAGGCGTGATACGTCACCTGACCATTCTGAATAATGGCCATGACCATAGCCGGAGGATTAGTGTCATGAAATATCTGTGCAGACTTCTCAGCAATTTGCTGCTCGGTGGTCAGCTGGCCAGCATTGACATAACTGGCGGCCAGCAGAGTGGCCACGGCCAGAAACAGTGATTTTCTCTTCATCCGGAATTACCTTAAAGATGTTTTTTAGCGAGCTGAGTACCGAAAGACTATTGAATGCTTTTGGATGTATTCAAAATGTTGTTTCGCAGGCAAACGCGAATGATACTCAGACAGAAATAAAAAGTTAAAATACGGTTTAATTAATATTCAGTGGCGCAATAAATTAATAACAAATATGGCTCACCGGTCAGGTGAGCGGGATTATGTTGATAATCCGGAATGCTGGCAAACAATAAGAATTTGTATTAATTTAAAGAAAATCTAAAGGATGTGCTATGCGAAAAAACCCTCCCCTGAAAGCCCTCAAATCTTTTGAAGCTGCCGCCAGGCACCTCAGCTTTACCCGGGCCGCGAAAGAGCTGTTCGTTACCCCAGCCGCCGTCAGCCAGCAAATAAGAATTCTTGAGGAGCGTCTGGGTATCACGCTTTTCAGACGACAGTCCCGCAGCCTGGAGCTCACAGAGGAAGCCGCGATCCTCTATGACGGACTGCACGAAGCGTTCCGGACTATAGAAAATATTTATCATCAGTTTGAAGGCGGGGAATATAAGGAAGTCCTGACGCTGGGCTGTGTAGGCACGTTTGCCCTTGGCTGGCTTGAGGCCAGGCTGGGGCGTTTCCAGACGCTTCACCCCCATGTGGATGTCCGTCTGCGTATTAACAATAATATCGTCAATATTGCTGCAGAGGGGCTCGATCTGGCTATCAGGTTTGGTACCGGGATATGGCCCTCAACCAATAATGAAAAAATATTCGACGCGCCGTTTGGCGTGCTGTGCGACCCAGAAATGGCCGGACGGCTTCGTGCACCCCGGGATTTGCTGAACGAAAGGCTGCTTCGTTCTTACCGGATGAATGAATGGGAAGACTGGTTTCGTGAGGCCGGGGAGGACGTCGCCGGCATCAGCGGTACGGTCTATGACTCGTCAGGACTGATGATCCAGACCGTCATACATACCGGCGGCGCGGCGCTGGTTCCCCTGAATATGTTTACACGGGAGCTCACATCCGGGCAGGTTGTGCAGCCCTTCGAAACGGTTGTCAATGCCGGCAGCTACTGGCTGACATATTCAAAATCCAGAATCATACGCCCCGTAGTCAGAACCTTCAGGGCCTGGCTTCTCAACGAAGCTCATAGTGATTAAACTATCGGTCAGACAAGTCTTTTATTGTACCACGGGAGAAAAATCCTTAACGTGCCTCCCCAGAATACACCATCAAACAGTCCGGTGAGCCCACCCATCAGCATGCAAAAACTCGCTGACGCCGCAAGACCGGGCTGCAGGAAGATGGCTGAAGTAAGAATGAATTTTGTACAAAAAGTAATAACAATCATTCCCAGCGTCAGCGGCGTCCCGGCCCTGATAACCCTGCCCGGGTTGCCTGAATCCTGCAGGGGAGGTTGTGATCCCCACATCCAGTAGCCGAGTGCTCCTCCCGCGAGTAATCCTGCGATCATCATGGTGAGACTTACCCCTGCCCTTTCTGTTTCAGTCATAATTCCGTAGCCTCCCCAGACAAGAAACACTACCGGGAGCAAAAAAAGCCGTCCGGTTTTCATTTCCCTGTCATAAAGGGCGGTAAAACCACGACGAAGTAAAAAAGCCAGCAGGAGCCAGACCCAGATCGGTACATGACTGAAAAATTCAGACAGGTTCATGGTTTTTCCTTTCCGTTTATTGATGATTACATTTAGCCGTAGAGAATTGCTCCAGCGTTTTACTTGATTGACCCCAGGTTATTTTCCTTTTTTTGTGCCCGGACGGAGGAGATTATTCAACCTGCGCTGTTGCCATGACTTAAGCCGATCGTGAATAACAAACACCCTCAGCCCCCTGAACATAACAAGGCTGCCCCATATGGCGGTCACAACGAGGGACCAGTAGCTTTCCGGAGTCAGCAGATAGTTGATAACCATCATTGCGGTACATGTCAGAAGAGCCGTTGCGAGTATCCGCCAGAACGTCATTTCCCGGGCAACCTGGGCTCTGGCATCACTGATACGTTCATCCAGCGCGTTGACGGCATCCCCGTCCTCTTCCGAGAGCTCAGATACGCTGACGTCAAAGGCAGAGGCAAGCGCACTCAACGTTTCAAGACCAGGTTTCTGCCCTTTTTCAGTGCGCTGAACCGTTCTGACAGAAAGCGAGGCGACTTCTGCCAGCTGCTCCTGAGACCAGGCCTTCTTCAGGCGAAGGGCTTTCACTTTCTCTGCGACGGTCATCGATAACCTCATGTATGTTTGTAGCGGCTAAGATATTCGCATTTCCTGCCCGCACCGTAAACGACACGGGCCTGACAGAAAGACGACACAAGGGCGACAGACGCTGCCTGAATGACGGGATAAGCCTGTATCACAGACTTACTCTTCAAAAATAACGGTATCTCCGCACGCTACAGGATGCGTATTCCTGAGCCACAGTTTTCCCCATCTTCCGGTGCAGTGGCAGCCCAGAACATGCTCAGGTGCGAGCTCACGCAAAAATGCTTTCAGCCTTATCAGCCTGAGCGGTGACGCTGCCCGCAGATGAAATCCCCCGATAAGGGCGTAGACGCGGTTTTCTCCCGTAATGTTCACGCAGTGGCGAACGGTGTTCTCCAGCCCACGGTGGCCACACCCGGTCATAATGACCAGCCCGCGGGACGAGCGCCAGATAAGTGCGCCTTCGTCAGACACATAATCAGGCGTGGCGTTCCTGTAATCGGTATAACCCCAGGGCTCCGGGCTTTCCACGGGGATTTCACCACTCCAGACAAAACGTCCCGCCACGACGCGCGGGGTTTTGCTGTACTCCACGTCAAGACCGCAAAAACGCTCCACGACCGAAAGTTTCTTAAGAGGAATGACCTTTCCCGGCAGCCTGACAGCGGCATACCTTTCCCGTAATACTCCGGGATGACAGATAATCCTCGTCCCTGGGTCAAGAGACGTTATTCCGCCGCTGTGATCGTAATGCCCGTGTGATAATACAACCGCGTTCAGATCTGTCAGCGGCTCGTTGATTAGCCTGGCGTTGTGAGCAACGGTTTCATCCGGGCCGGAGTCAAACAGTATCCGGCTCTCTCCGTCGTCCAGGAGGATGGAGAGGCCTGCACGGGACTGCATTCCTGCAGCCGCGTGAGGCGACAGATGGTTTTCGACCAGAATGGTCATTTTGAGTGCCACAGGTCAGTTCTCCCTTAGCGGTTAATTACCCCATTGTCCCGACAGCAGCGCTGTTACGTGTTTCAGGGCGGCATTTTTCTCACTGCAGCAGATAAAGAGTTATCAGCATGCCAGCCCGCCACATCATGCTCCCCGATAGCAGCCAGATTTCAGCAGTGACAACGAAAATGAGTGATGCTGTCAGAACGATATCAACCCGGTTAAAAAAATAATTAACCTCTTTAAAATCTGCGCTTATATTCATTACAGAGTACATCCCGCTGCGTGCACCTGCTTAAATAACCCTGAAACGTAAAGGGATTAATGATTATCACGTCACTAAACAGTGATAGTGTATTCATGGAAAGACCCCAAAGGACGAATAATGAAATTACGAAAAAGGGCGCTGGCTGCCGGAATTATCGTACCCGCAATCCTGGCTACACTGCTGTCGTCAGGGATGGCCTGGCGCCAGCTGAGCAGGGACACGTCCGTGACGGCAGACATACTGATGAGCCAGGTCGACCACATCACGTCCATTGCCCGCCATGCAAGCCTGGTAACCGCCAGGCTCGCCACTCAGCCCTGTGAAAGCGTCCTGCAGCAGATGACGGAGAACGGCGCCCTCACGCCCTACATCCGCAGCACCGGGCTTATACGGGATGGTAAAGTAATCTGCTCCTCCGTGACCGGAGCCAGACAGCAAAGTGCCGATGAGATTTTTGGTGTTGCCGTTTCAGTACCCACAGGGAAGATAAACGTTATCGCCACGGAGGGGACCAGCAGCGTGCCCGGGCACGTGGCTGTTATCTACGCTTATGGCGCCGGCAACCGGACGACGGCATTCAGCGTGGTGGATGCCCGATACGTTACGGACCTGATGGACTCCCTGGATGATGAGAATCATTCGGTTCAGCAGCTCAGGTTCAGTGATGGCCCCGTCATTTCCGGGCAGGAGAAAATCTCCCCACGTGTGAAAGTGTTCACAGCTGAGTTCCACTCTGCCGCGAGTCAGGCGCAGCTTCAGGTTCTTACACCGACGCTGTCGCTTCGCCATTACATCCTGCGTAATCTGCTTTTCCTCGGTCCCCTGTCCCTGCTACTGACCCTGGCCATGCTGTACATGTGGCATCGCTGGGATTCTAGAAAGATGTCTCTGGCGGAAGAAATCAGGAAAGGGATGGCAGACGGCGAATTCAGCGTGCATTACCAGCCGGTCTGTGACACCGCGACTGGTGCCTGCTCCGGCGCCGAAGCCCTGATGCGCTGGCAGCGTACTGACGGTAGAAGCATTTCACCGGTGGTGTTTATCCGGGCCGCTGAAGAGGAAGGTCTGATTGTCAGCCTGACGCAGCATCTCTTCAGCCTGATAGAAGACGATGTCAGGGCATGGCAGGTGACTGACCCCTTCCATCTGGGCGTGAATATCGCAGCCCCTCACCTGACGGACCGGTCGTTTACCGCTGACGTACTGAGACTGTGGGTTTCTCTCGATCCCGCTTTTCGACTGGTGCTGGAAATTACCGAGCGCAGCCTGGTTGAGGACACTGAAGCGGCATCAGCGAAACTTCATGAGCTACGCCAGAAAGGCTGTCAGGTGGCCGTGGATGATTTTGGTACGGGCTACTGCTCGCTGAGCCTGCTTCAGAGCCTGCCGGTGGATTACCTGAAAATTGACAAAATATTCATCGACAGCCTGACGTCGGCCGGTGCGGACACGCCGGTACTGGACACCATTTTGGGCCTCAGCAGACGGCTGGGGCTGACCACCATTGCCGAGGGCGTAATGGCCGCACATCAGGCTGAATGGCTGATAAAAAATCAGGTACCTTACGTTCAGGGTTATTATTATGCCAGACCCATGCCGGCTGCCGCGTTTTATCAGTGGTACCGGGAGCAGGGCGTGAGACTGAAAGACGACGTTATTGCGTAAGATCAATATTAACCGGATTTTCGCCTGTTTATGTCATGGCGTTGATGTTACATGTATCTCCTTCTTTATATTTTGAATGAGTGATGTCACACCATTTTCTAACTTCAGCCGAGGTCAGCATGATTATTTCCAGCCTGATAGCGATTGCCACCGTTCTGACAATGGGGGTTATCAGCCCGGGTCCCAGTTTTATCTATGTCGCGCGGAATGCGGTCGTCCACTCCCGACGCCACGGGCTTGTGACCGCTCTCGGTACCGGCGTGGGCGCTGCCATTTTTTCGCTGGCCGCCATGCTCGGCCTGCAGAAGCTGCTGCTCATGGTTCCGGAGCTGTTCATGGTGCTGAAAGTTGCGGGCGGGGCCTATCTGTTATGGCTTGCTGTTAAAATGTTCAGGGACGCAACCCGGCCTCTGTATCTGGCGCTTGACGGCGATAAAAATGACGGCAGGACGCTGATGATGACGTTCCGGGATGGCTTACTGACGCAGCTCAGTAACCCTAAAACAGCAATCATTTTTGCATCGATCTTCAGCGCCCTGCTGCCTGAAAATATCCCGGCCCTTTTTTATGTCGCGATCCCGCTGATGAGTTTCCTGATTGATTTTGGCTGGTACGCGATCGTTTCGCTCTGCCTGTCCTCCGAAAGACCGCGCAGGGCTTATCTTCGTCTGAAAACCTCAGTCGATCGGGCATCATCCGCGGTTCTGGCAGCACTGGGTATGCGGCTGATTTATTCCTCCTTTGTTAAATAACAGGACCAGACTGCTTTACCTGTCAGCAGGGTAAAAAGGCTCATAACTGATGAAAAATTTCACAATGCAGAAAGAATGAACTGCAACCTGTGAGATATTTGCCCTGCTTTCCTCAGATTGTCAGGGCTTTTTTTGCGCGATTTAATCAGATTAAAAAGTATCTGTAAGGAATTGATGTCATGATGAAAAATATTTTAGCTGCATTAACTGTTTTCATATCGTTTTCGGCAATGGCTGAGAAAAGGAATATACACAATGAGTGCTCCTTTAGAGCCGCTACGCTTTCGGATATGGTGGCGCTGTATAAAGAGAGGCAATGCAGCAAAAATCAGGCTAAGCAGTTCATCCATGAGGTGGCGACCGGTGAAACTCAAACTCTCAACAGCTGTATCCCAAAAAGCAGATACAAAAACCCAGACTTCATTGATGGCAATAACTTTGAAAAGTGGTCTGATTCTTTAATTGAGAAAATATGGTCCAATACAATGAAAGGCCCTGACAACTACGGTACTTTTATGGATGCGTGCATGAAAAATCCTGACAAGTATATCGGCGGTCAGTGGCTCTACAAATGACATGTGCAGGTTCAATTCATCGCTGAGGGCACATCGGCTAAACCAGCACCGTATATGGTGTCAGTAACCATTGCTGGCGTAGATAAGGCTGGATGACACAATCCAGTCAGTAAGGGGATGATCATGAGAGGATTTTTTAACAGATTAATAGCAACCTTTTAAAGTTAAGTTTGTGTGATAACAAATAAATTCTGAACAAAAAGGATCTGTTCAGCCGGACGGTCCGGTACAACCTTCATCCGGATAAGTACCGGACCGATAATCCGGTCGAAGACTGGCGCCGCCACTTGAGCCACCAAAATACTGTCGCGCTTTCGGATAGTTATAGCCATAACCAGCACCACCTCAGGAGGGCTCGCCGTGGTGATGCCTGTCGTACAGGCTGGATAAAATAATTTCAGCCCGCTCTTCCGGCCCGCAAAGCGGTAACCTGATGAGGTTATAGCCGCATCTGCCGTAGGCCTCAGCCATTGCATGGTACGTCTGAACCGCTTCCCCGAATGACTGCTTACGCTCCGTATCCTGTACGTAGATGTCTTCCCATGGCGGCGCGATGAACACGGTATGAGCATACCGGAACAGTTCAGTCGCTCTCTTCATATGGGGCGGCACCGGCAGATTACAGAGCGTAAGATAGCCAACTATATCCGGCAGCCCACGGTCAAAGAAAAATGGCGTTTCGCTTTGAGCAGCTTCATGCCACGAGCGTAACTCCCAGTTCAGCATCAGCCCGGCGAAAGCTTCCCTGTCCTTCCAGGGCAGCGCATTTCCGCCGATCGCCACCTGGTTCCGTATGATTGCGCGTCCGGCCTCAGCTGCCGTCGGATAACCTTTTGCGCGCAGGGAATTCAGCAGCGTGCTTTTACCTGACCCCGGTCCGCCGGTAATAATAATTCTTTGGTTTTCAGAATACATAAAAGCGTTCCTTTTCGGAAAAAACAACACACTGATGTTGGATACTTCATAATGAAAAGATGAAGACATCATTATACCGGTGCCCTACAGATAGCCTGCAAGCAACATTTTGCACCACTGATTTCCGTTCCCTGCAGATAAAACGTGTCGTCGTGTCTCACTTAATATATCCACGACGCCCGGGCTTTGCATTACAGGCGCTTCCGCCTGTCGGTTCACCCACGTGACACACTGCACAAAAGAGACATAGCAGCACAGATTGTCAGAACCAGTCCCAGTTGCTGCACCATGCCGGCGAGCCCCAGCATCATTCCCAGTAATAAGTAATAGCTCAAGCCGAATAATGCTCCCGCAGCTCCGGTCTGTTCGCGATAACGGTGCAGCGCCTGGCTCAACACGTTGGGTATCGCTATGCCATAGGCAATTACAGTTCCGGCTACCGGTATAAGTATCCACGCCGAGTGCTGCAACCACCAGGCAGCAACACCGGAAAGCAGAGCCAGTGTACATGCATGACGTACCAGCTGTTCCGGTGTTATACCGGTTGTTAACAGTCTCCGGTTCAGGAGGCTGCCCGAGAGTGAAGCAAGTGCCAGTAATATCCCCGTCCATCCGAATGCCCTGGAGCTCCACCCCAGCAGCCTGAAAAGAAACGGAGCCAGGCTGTAATAACTGAACAACATTGTATTCAGCAGGGCTACGAGTATTGCATTTTTCCAGAGCATACCGTCCCGGATCATGCGGGACGCCAGACCGCTCCCCCGGATTCTGAGCGTGTTCTCTGGCCGCGTTTCCGGCAGTAAAACTGCTGCCAGTATTAGCAATATTATCGCCAGTGATGCCAGAGCAATAAATACGCCGGTATGGCCGTACAGACTTACCAGCCAGCCTCCACTTACCAGACCGAAAACCGGACTCAGTGCAAGCGCCGCTCCCATGACGGAAAAGACGCGGGCCAGTGAGGTTGATTCATAACTGTCCCTCAGCATGGTCTGCACTACAACAGACCCGGCGGCAGCACCCGTGGCTGCCACCATACGGGCCAGCAGTAATACGCTAAAATCGGTGGACACAATTGCCATTACAGATCCCGCTCCGTAACAGATGAGTCCAGCCATGATGGCCGGACGTCGTCCGAACCAGTCACTCAGCCAGCCCCACAATGCCACTCCGGCAGCAAAGGAGAAAAAATAGACTGAAAGCGTCTGAGCAGCACGCTCGCTGCTTACCTGAAAAGATCTGGCGATATCTGGCAACGCAGGGCTGTATATAGTTTCTACCAGTTGTGGAAACATAATAAGCAGCGTCAGCAGCCACAGGGGAGGGCGAATAATACTATTCATAACAATATCCAGAGAAACAGAAAACTGGAGGGCATTATTGCTGAGACGATAATGTCTTATTATAATAATAAGGACTTTAAATACTAAATATCAGACATTTTATGAAAATTAGCCCCGACGATAGTTTCGATCCGGATAGTTTTAGTGAGCCGGTAATCGGAATTGCGTCCGATTTAGGTGTACACGATTCAGGACAACACAGTCACCTTCGTCATCAGCTGCTCTTTTCAGCGTCGGGGAGCATCACAATTGAACTTGAACAAACCCTGTGCCAGCTTCCCCCCCGCCGAGCAGCCTGGATCCCTGCAGGAACAATTCATCGCGCCATGATGCGTGGTGTGCTGGCCTATCGTTCCCTCTACTTTTCAACCACGCTTCCGTTATCTCTACTGCCACTGCAAATAGTCGAGGTTAATCCCCTGTTTTTTGAAGTCATAGAACGAATGGCATTCTGGCCATGGGGAATGCTGGCAGAGCAACAGGCCAGTCTCATTAACGTTTTCTGTGAAGAAATACAGACTGCACGCACAGAAAACTGGACATTACAGCTCCCCTCAGACGCTCGCCTGAACTTATGGCTGGATGGAGTACGTACGGGCGAATTACCCCCACGCCTTGGCCAGTTGTCCCAACAGATTGGTGCATCTGAGCGCACGATAAGCCGGGTCTTTATCAGAGATACCGGAATGAATTATCAGAACTGGCGGCAGCAGTGGAGGCTGCTAAAGGCAATGGAAATGCTGTGTGACGGATGGCAGTTAAGCTATGTGGCGCAACAGCTGGAATTTGTCAGCGACAGTGCATTCATCACGTTTTTTCGACAGCATACAGGTACGACTCCAGCACGTTATTCACTTAAGAATATTGCTGAAAAAAGTCCCCGCTGACGGTGATAAATCAATAAAAAAACAATATCCTAAGTTTTTGTATTTTCTATTAAGGTCGATTTTTGACCTCAACGTACAATAATTTTCGATATCCAAACTGGCCCCAATAAATGCGCCGAAGGCGCATGAAGGCGCCCTCTGTCGCTGAATACTGCACCTCCGTAAATGGCGCCGTAGCCCGGCGCAGCCGGTATCAGTTTTGATAGGTTCCACCAATCCATCACTTCGCCCTGCTAAGCCATAACCCGCAGACAGGCGGCACAGGAAATGATGTGCGCCGTCGGAGTGGTCACGACAAGGCTTCGCCGCAGTCGGGGCGTATCTCCGCGTTAGCGGGCCGTTAGGACCGCTTACGGGCGTGTTGCACAGGGTCTGCCGGAGGTGTGAATTAAAGCGGCTCGGGTTCTAGTTACAACATCCATCATTAAAAGCGATGTTGTTCCGGGCCTTCGGCCCGGGCGGCGGCGCTTTTCAGTGGTGGGTTTTTTGTGGGGAGCTGAGGATCCTAGGAGTAAGTGGTCGACTGTTGCTGTTGTAACGTTCTGAACCCTGCCCGCCATTTTTGGCGGGTGCTAACTCTAGGCGCAAAGCGCCTGAACCGAACCGGCGCGGACTTTGTCCGCTGCAAGGGCGGGCGTTATACACATGTCCACAGGACAGGTGGCGAATAGGTTTTATTTTTAAATGTAAGTAATGACTGAAGTTTAAAAGATAGGAGATCAGAAGTTTAAAAGGATCATCGCGGTTTGTAGAAATTCCTTATTGTGGTTTAAAAAGCATCCATCCAGTAGCTTATCACTTTAGCCTCTTGTGGTTTATGTGGATAACTGGATGAAAACCTAAAAGCGGTGAAATATTGGGCGTTCGGTCACAGAAATATGCGGGCAACAAAAGAAGAATTTTGGTTAAGTTTAGAAAACCCGGCATCAGCAGGACATGTTTGTCATTCAGGTCCCCGACGGGGGCCTGAAACAGGGGCTGAAGAAGGTTAACACGGCAATAAAAGCCGAAAAGTGGGCAGGCGTAAACCGATGCCAGGGCACCAGATTCAAAAAGGCAGCGTATTAGCTGGCGTTAGGTTGTGACCAGCAATGCATCACCAAGTCGTGCGTAATGGCCACGCGAAAGCTTCATTCGCTCCGAGACACGGCGTTCTATCTCTGCCCGAACCGCATCAAGATTACCGAAGAAGCGGCCTTTCCTGATTTCTTTTTGGATTTGCTGGCGAACCAGCAGCTCGATCTCTTTGCGCGTTCGCGGAGCGTCCTTACGCGCCCTGTGACGTTTCATGCCGTGTTCATAGCGTGACTTGTGGTACTGACGGAAGCGTTCACGAACGAATGACCAGGCCGCACTGATAAGTTCATCAGCACCGGCGCGAGGAAGCCCTTTCTTCTCACGCTGCTTATTTTCCCACTCAATACGGCTGCGGCGCGCAGCAGCAACGGCTTCTTCAGACACCCCAAGCACCTGCCACATCAACGGTGTGAAAGTGATGTCTGTGGGGATATTACAGCCAATTTCTTTATCGTATTCGGTGTTATAGGTAATGAGGTTCAGCTGAGCGAGAAACTTCAGGGCACCCGTCAGACGGGTGATCGACAGACGTTTTTTTTCTGTGGCCAGTCCGCAGCGAATGCTCATGGTAGTGAGCGATGAACCAACGCGATTAGCAAGGGGATTAAAATAGTGACACATTGCCTGTACGGATGCTTCCAGTGCCCGTATGCGTAACACTGGCGGGCGCTTTTTGCGCTCACCACGGGCGATCAGCATAGCAACCAGTGCCTGGAACTCTGCACGCTCAGTGAAGCCAACAGCTTTCTCGCGAATTTTTTCACAGAACGGAAGGGTTTTCTTTCCCTTTTCAGGAATGAAAACTGGATTCGGATTTTTTACCTGACGGTAAAGTGTAGTGGTTTCGGAATTCTGCTTACTCACCACTTCCTGCGCTTATGTTGCACAGAAGGAGTAAGTACGGAATCTCTTGTCTTTTTTCGCGCACGGGTTATACTCCCATACAGAAGCAACAACTTCTGCATGATTTGTTAAGGACCCCGTTAATCTCGCGATGCCGCCAAGTATCTAAGATTATCGGGGTTTTTGCTTTTCTGGGCTTTGCTAACTAACCACCCAGAACCTGCCACCTTCTTCGGCGTGACAACCTAATAAATTCATTTAGAACAATAAGTTCTCCGACTTTATCACCACAACAATGCAGGATCAATTTTTAGGATCTATCCGGCAGCAGGATCAAACATCACCTCTGGAGCGATGCGCTTCTGCGTCTCGTTTTAAGCTTTCGAACAGCTCAAGTGGTACAAGATAAAATGCCGGCGCGCTACGGTTCAGAATAGCAATAGCATCACCCTCTGCTGACTCGACAGTCCCTAACGGATCCCTTTTGAACTCCGTGATACCAGCGACTTTCGTGCAATGTATCGGATGTGCCATAACTCCTCCTGATTTACAGATAGCACCTACGAATTATTGTATCGTAGCATACAATCAGACACTTAAAAGCATCATTAACTAATATTATGATCGCAGATCAAATCCAGTTAAGTGTCGCCTTACATGATATAGTACATCAACACACAGAATATATCTCTAAATTTCAAATACATACGGCTCTTAGTGGATGATGTCTAAACTCGTTTCTTCAAAAAAAAATTCCAACTCGCTCCCCAGGTTTTAAACCTGATATCCAACAGCAGAGAACCGATGACAATCAAGAACGGCAATCTGCAGTATGTAGCGGTAAACCAAGCTTTTCTTCGATTATTAAAACTCCCCAACGATTATCCGATTGTAGGAAAAACGTTGGACCAGCTCCCTACCTCCTTAGCTTACCTCTCACAACGAATACATAAGCAGGAGGAACTCGTTATGGAACATGAAGATAAGTTTTCTTCAATCGTTACGCATCCAATAGGTGAGAGCAACTCCATACATGCCCTATGCTTCGAATCTAGACCCTATTACGACGATGACGGGATCTGCTCAGGAACGATGCTTCAAGTTAGGCCTGTTGATATTTTTGGGCCAGACAGCTTGCTATCGGGAGACGTTCCCAAATCGTTGGTATACAGGGTACCGTCTGAGATATTCACAAATGCTGAATGGGAGGCCATCTTCTTAATCTCTCTAAAATACAGCAGGAAAATGATGTCTCGAATATTAGGAACCTCTCTTAAAGCGGTAGAACACAGAATCAGCCGATGCCTGCAGAAAACCGGGACCTCGTCTGGAGCCGAACTATTAGACTTTTGCAAAAAGAATAACTGGGATGCATATGTTCCCCCTCGTTTTTTAAAGCCTCGGTTTCGACTATTCAGAGCTGCTCCTGATGCGTATCTAGTTGACTCATCACTAAGCAGACAGTAGTCTTCAAAGGTCACAGTAAATCCTGTGATCGGGCGTGAGAACCCGTATCTACACGTGCACATAGACACGCACAAGCGTGTTTTTTTGTGTACTGAACCAGCACATCTTCGTAATGGCGGTTCAGGTAGGGCAACCGTAAGGTTGGCCGGTACCGTGTAGGCCGGTTTCTCACCCCTGCCTGGGCTGCCACCAGAGCGTGAGAACTCCTTGGTAGCCGACATAGTATCTACACGGGAGCTTCATCTATGATGTGCAAGAACCTATCAAAAATTTCTATATCCCCCTTAGCAAATGAACATGCCTTTATAGGCCTAGCTGCTAAAGCTCACCCTCATCAGAAATCCTTCGCCCATACCACATGTCGCGACAAGGTCCATGGGGTTTCTCCCCATTAAAGGGGATGCATATTGCGCGTAAATTTACTACGTATAGATTTGCTAGGGGACTTAACGATGATTAATGAAAACACTATTAACGCCCTGCATAGCGTATTTCCTGAGCTTTCCAGAAAACAGTTAGAAATCGTTACTCTGTATGCTCACGGTAATGCATATGAGACAATCGCTGACATTTGCAATATTTCTGTTGAGACAGTCCGCTCGCATCTGAAGCGAAGTACTAAAGCTCTGAACTTAAAAAGTAACGATGCAATGCGTGCAGTTATATTGTCACGCTCATACTTTTTCATGATTTCATTGATGATCACAAATTAATCAAAAAATGCACCCTTGAGGGTGCATTTTTAGGATTCAGCCTATTTACACTTTACTTCATTATACAGAGAAACAAAAATACGCACAGTTCCTTAAGTATTGCCGCCAATTTTACTTAAGGGACTAACCTACAAGAGCATCCTGAGCCATGAAGGCGCTCGAACTACAGCATGCAAACTTAAGTGTTTGTTAGTAAGACTGTTTCGCCTTCATGGTTGAGTATGTTCGACCCCATTGAACTTGAATTATCCTTTCATGGATCAATTCTGCGCGAAGCGTTCAAAAATGAATATTGAGACTGTATGTAACCAACAATGGTATCTTGCTCTCTATATTACCGGGGGCAAAAACCGCGAGAACTTATTCGACTGGCTACACGACAGGAGAATAACTCCATGGACACCTTTATCCTTAACGCAAATACGGCGTGCGGATGCCCCGCATGTTTTCAGAAAAAGGATCTCGGCCGTTTTCCCAGGATATTTCTTCCTTAAGGCAGATTTCGAATCACAGAAAATAGATATGATTCGGGCGCACTCTGCATTCTGCGACTTTGTGAAATTCGGCAGTAAAATTGCCCCTGTGAATACAAGGGTAGTCGAAGCATTAATGAAGAAATACCCCGACCCGACTCATCACCCTGCTGCAAGAGCTGAACTCGAAGCGGCATCAGATATCTGGCTGACAAAAAGCCAATACAAACGCCTTACGCAGTTAGATAAAACGGATCATCCCATATCCCGGACTGCAATGCTGTTCGATATGATCACCCATGCTGATGCGTGGGGATTTTAAAATGTACTTAACCGAGCCTCTTAAGCTGGTTCAAACCAGTTTTACACCATCCCTTTAGTTTCCCCCGTTCACGGGGGCTTTTTTTCACCGTTTTCCGGCAATGACGTCTGGGCTGGCCCTGCCCAATGAACACCCTCTGTTCCTGTAGCCAGCCTGCTTTCAGGCTTCTTTCATTCTGGCGGAATGAAGGTACAGACGTCATTGCCAGAAACCGGAACCAGAGAGAGACAAACCATGCAATCCACCCAGGAACAGGTCAGCCATCTCTTGTGGTGCATTCTCGTAGCCTTACGTACGGCAGTCGAAAACCATCACATAACCTCAGAGCGTGGCAAACGTAGATTCATCACAGAATGGCTAAGCGGAGCACGAAGAATACCAACATTCAAAGGGATGAGTAGCGAGTTTATGACTATCCGGCAGTTGCTCGAAAACGAACGAAATCGTCCCATTGATGACGTCCTGACTGCGCTCTGGACCAACGCTGTTTCAACCGGGAACTGTGATCTGTTTCGTTTTCGGGCAGTTCTTAATTCACTTCTCGGCCTTGGCTGGAAGCACTGCCTTTGCCCCTGGCCTGAGCAGGTTGTAACTGAAATCATGGAACGCCAGCGAAATCGTAAGAACCACATCCTACAGTTCACCCGTATGGAAGAAGCATTTACCGCGACAGGCTCAATGGCTTCCCCCGTCACGCTTCAACTCCTCCTGAAAAAAAATGAAGATGATGAGGTAGAAAAGTCTTTCTATCTCGATCGTTTCTCTGTTGTCCGTGGCCGCGATATCTCACTACCCAAAGCCACTCTTCGCACACTCTATATCGGACATCACACACTGCCGGAGTCAGCATGGGGTGCCCGTGAAGGCGTCCGCTACGGAGATGTATGGCGCCCTGACCTTCATTAATCTTTTTGCCGAGGCTTAATCATGAAAACGCATACATTGGGCGTGCTATGTTCCCTGCTGGCGTTATATGGCTGCAACGGAGCTACTACTTCAAACCAGGCTCATCACCGTAATGAAATCGGGCAGTATCAGAAAAACGAAACTGCATACATTCCTGTCAGAGCCAGTATTTACGAGCTTTCCACTCCCGTAACGCCTGAACTAAAGGAATTGCTTGAACAGCCAGGTGCAAAAATATCTTTAAGACCGGTCAGCGCTTCACTGGGAGACGAACTCACGGAACTGGTCGCTAAAGGGGACGTCAGACTGCTCTACGATATGTCAGGAGTCACAACCAACAACAAGGCATTACTTTTCTCTGTTTCAAATTACTCCGCTCAACAACACGCAACGACAGGGGAGAAGAAGAAAGAAAATGTCGTGGATGATCTCTCATTAGTGATAACGCCGGCTCTTTCCGCAGACTCTGCATTAATGCAGATGACCGTAGAGCTTTCCCGGACCACTGGCAGCTCAAAAAATGAATATTCCCGTTACGCTATCAACTTCCGACAACTTCTCAGATTAAAAGGTGGACAGAAGCTCAGTGTTGCTCTTCCCCTCAATGACGAAACGAACCGCCTCATTATCATCTCTCAAAAAACATAACCGTCCCGACTCGTCACTTCCTGCTCCCTTTCATACCTGTATTTCACTAACAACTAACTCCGGAGTAAAAAACATGAAACATATTACCCTTGCCGTATTGCCGCTTATCCTGAGCGCCTGCTCATCCTCACAGCCCGATCAGCGTATTGACATTACTCACGGCAAACCAGCCTCTGTCCAAAAAGTGGTTTCTCTCAGGATGGATGCGCCGCTCAGCCAACCTGTTACTTTCGACAACTCAGACAGCGTACGCTATGTAAATTCGGTCACTACGGAAGATGGGAAAATCGTCAGTAAGGAATACCGCACTCTCTCTTATGGAACCACGGTCAGGGCTGTCGTCAGCGATGCAGGGGATGACAAACAACTCGTTTCACTGGCGGTACGACACGCCTGCCATCCCGAATTATCAAAACTCTCAGCTGGCTCAGCCGAGGAAGGGATAGACCTGCCCTCGCAAAATTACATAACTCAACAGCAAAAAATTCTGATAGCGCGCGGAGACGATGTTCTGATCAGCGGTATCGGTTTTGACGCGAACTGTGCTTTTCCACGTATTACCGTTCACCCCACCGAATAACCCCGGGGATCATCATGAAAAAACTTGCCCTGCCCCTGTTAATACCGTCGCTGTTAAGCAGTTGCGCGGGATTTAATAACCGTAACATTGCTCCTGACACACCTGCGCTCGTGTTTGTCGACGGCCAGATCAGCGATAGTGCCGATATCATTACACAGACACAGCGGCGAATTGCGCCTCCGGCGGCCACTCCCGTTCCCGTACGCCAGCCGACATCTGTAGCGGTAACATCGCAGACCTCCCCGCTGCCGCAACCAACAATGATGGCCTCCTCCGCAAAACAAGTCAGCTCAGTGAGCCCCATCATGAATCCAGCGCTGCCGGCACTCACATTTACCGGCACACCAGGTCCCGTTGCCGTTCTGTCATTATCACAGGTGCGTAACCTCACTTTCGAACAGTGGGTCAGGCGCATCATTCCGACTGGCTGGACGCTGAACTATGAGAATGCCCTGCGACCTGTACTGAATACCCGTATCGTCTCGGTCGACACCAATGACCAGTGGACCAGGGTGCTCAACCGTCTGCTGACAGAGCAATCCATCCAGGGTCAGCTGGACTGGGATCGTCATGCCGTCACATTGCAGCGAAAGGGGCAAACCGCTCAGATGACCGTCCCTGCACTGTCCACTGGAAACCTCCCTGCGCCGCCACAGGCGTCTGGCGCGCCGAGAAATCCGTTCAGCGGACCGGAGGTGACCCAACCCATACCGACGGCAGCGGTTAAAACCAGCACATCCTCTGTAACAACAAAACCGATGAAGGCACCAACAGCGGTAGTTAAAGCACAACCAGCCACCGGGGAACCAGTCGCACCTGTGGTTCAGGGTAAAACCTGGCTGGCGCCATCGGGAACGACTCTTCGGGAAATGTTGATGAAATGGGCGCAGGATACCCGCTGTGAATCAGGCGCATCATCGCACTGGACGGTTATCTGGCCAGTATCCGTGACGGATTATCGGCTTGACGCACCACTGACCTTCCGCGGCTCATTTGAAACCATGCTCGGTCAGATGTTCGACCTTTACCGTTCAGCACAGAAACCGCTTTATGCTGAAGCTTCCCGCATGCAGTGCGTGGTATCTGTCACAGACACTCCGGCAGGTCGGTGATGGGCTGGGTCATACTGGCAATCAGCATGATATTTTTCCTGATTGTCGGTGATATAGATTCGCAACAAAATCAGACCAGCCGGACTGCAATACAGACGCAGAGCGGCCAGCTTTATGCCTCCCAGATCCTGACTATCGCCAACCGCGTTAACGACTGGCGTTACAAAACTGGCCAAACGAATGGCACAGTTCCAGTTGACCAGCTGGGTCTTCCCTTTACTCCCGACGCCCGGATCCAGTACCGGTTACTTCAGAGTAGATTGTGGGTCTGGATGCCGGAACAAGCTGGACTCGTTGATGCCTTACGGGCACAGAGTCGCGGTTCGGCACTCATCGGCACCATGAGAAGCGGCCAGTTAATCTGGCTTTCCGGTCTGGCCACCGGGCTCACGGCTCCACAGGGCGTTCCTGAAGGCGCTGTGGTTTACCTCAACTAATCCGGATTTCCCCCATGAAGAAAACCCTTTTGCGGCGCCTGCTGATGGCGTCCTGCTTTGCCATGCTCGCAGGTTGTACCTTCTCTGAAATCAACAAAATGCAGACTAAGGCACAATCTGACGCCACGGTAGCCCGCGCACAGGCACAGCTCCCGCGAACACAACATCAACAACCACTGACCTGGACGGAGCGTCAGTGGATTAATCCGAGTCCTATCCCGGTCGCCGTTCGTGAACGGAACCACCAGGCTCCGTCATGTAATATCACCCAGGCAAAAAATACTATTACGCTACAGGAACTGGCACAACGCATCACCGCGCTGTGTGGAACCCCCGTTATTTTTACTCCTGACGCCCTTGATATCAGCCAGAGCAGCGTCAGTACCGGCGTCACACGCCAGATGAGTGGCACACTACCACCACCTGATGACAGCGGTCGGACGCCACTGGCCAGTCTGGGGGGCGTAACTTCTTTGCCGACTGGAGGAACCAGCCAGCCCCTGAACCTTACCGGACTGATGTGGCAGGGAGACCTGGGCGGACTTCTGGATCTGATGGCCAGCCGTAGCGGTCTCTACTGGCGAATGGATAATGGAACTATCGTGTTCTATCTGATGGAAACCCGGACCTATTCGCTGGCCATGCTGAACACTAAAACGTCCAGCACGTCGAGCGTCAGCTCAGGGACGACCAGCAGTATGGGAGCCACCAGTGGTACAGATAACTCCGCCTCCGGCGAATCCACAACCTCCCAGAGCACAACCACGGGGCAGGAATACGATTTGTATGCTGATCTGCGAAAAGCTGTGGAGTCGATGCTGACCCCGAACAAAGGTCGCTACTGGCTGTCCTCCTCCAGCTCATCACTGATTGTGACAGACACGCCGTCAGTACAGGCCGCTGTGGCCCGTTATGTGAACGAGCAAAATCTCATCATGAACAGACAGGTAGCCCTGAATGTTGAAGTCCTGAGCGTCGGTAACTCACGAAACGAAGATTTCCGGATTGACTGGAACCTGGTGTACAAGTCACTGCACTCTGCTGGCGCCACGCTTAACAACGCGACAGGGGATCTCACTGGTGGTATTTCTGCCGGCGCGTCCATTCTTGATACCGCTACTGGTAATGCCGCGAAGTTTGCTGGCTCCAGCCTTCTGCTGAAAGCATTGTCAGAACAGGGCGATGTCAGCGTCGTCACTTCTCAGTCCAGTACCGTGACTAACCTGACGCCCGTGCCTATTCAGATGGCAGATCAGACGGTCTATGTAGCGCAGTCGGCTACAACGACAACCACCGATGTCGGCGCCACCACAACGCTGACGCCTGGGATGATCACCACCGGTTTCAACATGACCCTGTTACCGTTGATTCAGGAAACAGGTAACGTTCAGCTACAGGTAAACTTCAACCTGTCAGATCCACCGACCATCCGTAACTTCACGTCAAAAGACGGGAACTCTTACATCGAGATGCCATATACCAAACTGCGCTCTCTGAGCCAGAAGGCAAATCTCCGGGCCGGGCAATCGCTGATCCTCACTGGTTTTGATCAGAACAATACCTCCGTCAATAAATCCGGCACCTTTACGCCAGGGAACCCGCTCCTGGGCGGAAGTCAGTCAGGTAAAAACGAACGGACCACTCTGGTCATCGTGATCACACCGACATTCCCGCAAAGTTCCGGAGGCTGAAATGAAGGATGAGGATTACCTGTTTACAATCCGGGATGGAAAATCCCGCAGCCGTTACTGGCTGGCGGGGATGGACTGGGCGCCAACGGAAAGACAAAAATTTCGGCTGCCGCCATTTCAACCAATAAAATCACGTTCCGGAAGAACAGACGGCATCGGCGTCCACACCTCAACAGGACAGTTCAATAAACGGGACACAGGGCAATCAGTCGCTGGGAGTGGCAGATTGCCCGTCCGTCATCGCCGTCACCAGCTCTTTTCGCTGGCACTCGCGTTCTGTGCCAGCACACGAAATGGATACGGCATTTATCGGTTGAGTAGTACCGACTTCGTGTTTCTGGCCAGTATTAATGGTGTGCCTGCCGTCACTGCCGATAAAACAGGGAGTGCGGACAAAATGCAGGGGCTGCTGACACTGTTCCTGAGCATGAACGAACCGCCCCCAGAAGGCTGGGTCTGTCTGGCATCAGTGGAAAACCCCCTTGATGCTAACAGCCTCTTTGCCGGACTATCTGCACGCAGGCGACAGCAATGCCGTGTGCATGTAGATGGACTCCGGAGGCAGCGCTGGTTACTGGCTTGCGCGATACTGCTGCTCAGCACAGGCGCCATTGCCTGGTGGCAGACGGCCACACCACCGGAGGAACCGGTACTCACCGCTGAAGAAATACAGGCCAGGGCGCGCGCAATGTTCGCCAGTCAGGCAAAACCTAAGGTTTTGCCTCATCCCTGGGCACGCGAGGTAACAGCCCAGGCTCTGATTGATGATTGTCAGAGAAAGACCGATCCGGCGCTACATGTTCTGGGGAGCTGGAAACTGGCATCCGGGACCTGTTCTCCTGACGGTATAACCCTTTTGTACCAGATTATGCCCGGTGGCACAGTCGAGGGGTTTCTCGCTCGCAGTCAGGAAGTCTTCGGTGTCACGCCAGTATTCAATCTTAAGGAGGGGGGGCGGGAAGCCCGAATTTCATTACCGCCCCCGGACAGACCACTCAGGGATGAAGCAGTGCCTGACAGTTCATTGCAGCTCATCCGCATCCTATCCTGGTTCCAGCGTCAGCAAATCACACTCAACATCACCGATGTAGCCATGCCTCCAGTCCTGCCGGGGTCGAACGGAGAACCGCCTCCTGTGCAGGACTGGCAGGAATACGCGTTTAGTTTTTCCGCGCCCCTCCCCGCCATCATCTTATTCGACGGTCTGGATGAAACTGGTATCCGACTTACCCGTTTAACATTCGAGCTGAACGGAAGTGCGTTCAGCTATACCACTGAAGGTAAAATTTATGCGTCAGCAAAGTAAATTTCTTCGGCAGGCGACACTCTGGCTCCTGCTGCCAATATTCGGGCCTTTACCCGTTCAGGCCTCTCAGTCCACGAACCAGCAGGTATCACCGCCAGCAGGGAACGTGATACCCGGTGTGACAAAGGGACAGCTTGAACAGCTGCATATCCGAAACGTCATTCTTCAGGCAGAAGTTCAGGGCGCGCAACTGCAGCGCCAGCTTGAGGAAAATCAATCCAGCGTCGGCACTCCTGCCACCGCTCTTCCCGGTGCCTCCTTCGGCGATACTTCACTGCCTGGCCAGCCTGCACGTCCGGTTACTGTGAGTAATCGCCCTGTCGTGCTGGAGATTAACGGCCGCGATAAAAACCTCCGCGCCACACTACAACTGCAATCAGGACTGTCATTGGTCGTATCACCCGGAAGCCGTATTCCAGGAATGGAGAGCACAGTCAAAAGCATTACCTTAGCCGGAGTCACACTCAGCGATGGCACACTGCTTGCCTTTGGGGACTAACCATGAGCGCTATTACTGCAGAATCTCTTCTGCTGTTTGATGACGGTGACAGGAAAGAAATCCTCATTGATACCAACCAGCGAGTCGACCCAGGTGTACAGGCCGCGCTGATGGACTTAATGAACAAACATCCGGGGATCAAACATCGGTTTGTCACTCTCTCAGACTTACGAGAGGCGCGAAAAAAGCAGGAAGCTCAACCTCAGGCCAGCGATAAGACAGGATTAACTCTGGCAGACCTGGATGGAGACAGCAGCCAAAGTGAACAACGGATCCTGAACTATTTTTCAGTGGCCAAAAAGCTCGGTTCCTCAGATATTCACTTTCTCATTTCAGATTCACTCTTCCAGGTCAAAATGCGCGTCCACGGCTATTTGCATGTGGTGGATGAACGTCGGCGGGAGGAAGGTATATCCCTCTGTGCCACCTGTATTCTCTCGATGTCGGATGTGTCAGAAACCAGCTTCTACCCACACCGGGAACAGGATGCACGACTCTCCCCGGCAATGATGCGGAAAATAGGTCTGTTTGGTGCCCGCTACAGTCACCGCCCAACTGGCGATGGGCTGATTGCGGTTATGCGACTTATTCCGGATGACGGTAACAACGTACCTGACTTCCTGCAACTGGGTTATCTACCCGAACAAATCAAGCTGCTTAAACGCATGATTGACCGACCTGAAGGTAAGATCATCCTCTCGGGGCCAACTGGTTCCGGTAAATCCACCACGCTCCGTACCGCCTGCCGTGAATATCTGGATACCAACCCCGGGCAACACCTTCTGACCATCGAAGACCCACTTGAGGGGCAGGTCGTGGGAGCTGTTCAGACGCCAATCATCTGCGACAAATCAGATGAGGAAGCAGTACGTATCGCCTGGGGAAAAGCTATCTCGTCAGCGCTGCGACTGGATCCGGACGCCATTATGGAGGGTGAAATGCGTGACCTTGTCTCGATGCTGGCCACCATTTATGCCGCCCAGACCGGACACCTGGTGATGACAACCCTGCACACAAACTCAGCACTCGGCATCCCGGAGCGTATGGTTACGCTCGGTGTTAACGAAAATCTGTTGTGTGATGCCCAGCTTTTAATCGGATTAATCAGTCAGCGTCTGGTACCCACACTATGTCCGGAATGCCGTATATCCTGGCAGGATAAGGTCAACACCTTAAGTGACGAGGAAAAGAACTGGCTGGAGAAATACTGCAATATTGAAGGCGTCTGCTCGACCGACAGGCTCTATTTCCATAACCCGGACGGGTGTGAAGCATGCACACAGGTAGTGGAGATCAACGGCCAGGTGCGTGGCAAAGTCGGTCAGGGTATCAGGGGACGTACCGTCATTGCCGAGGTTATCGAGACCAATAACCGTCTTTTTAAGCTGCTGAAAACTGACGGCAAGGTTGCGGCTCGCCAGTTCTGGATAAACAACATGCAGGGGATCAGCCGTGTCCGGCACGTTCTGCATAAAATCAACGAGGGGCTGGTCGACCCGCTGATGGCCAACCGGATCATTCCACTCGATGAAGATGAACGTCTGGAGGTGGATGATGCGTGAAATGCACTTCCTGAAACGACTCCGATATAACCTGGTCCGTAAGACGTTCAGCGGTCAGTATCGTGTTCAGTTCTATGATGCGCTGCGGTTTCTGATTGAAAACCGACAGAAACTAAAGCCTTCACTGGAGAAAATGCGCAATGCATGGACGAACTTCGGCCAGAACTGGCATCCCTACGTTGAGCTGACGGACGACTGTATTGATGCGTTAAGGGAAAACAGCGGCGAAAAAACGCTGGAGCGCACCCTCACCCGGTGGCTACCTGCCGCAGAAGCTTCCGTTATAAGCGCCGGCATACGCAGTGAGTCACTTCCACGCTCACTAAGATACGCCTGTGCCCTGACCCACGCGGGTAAGCGTATTCGCGCAGCTGTATGGCAGATGGCCATCTATCCGATTGGTTTTGCCATCATGTTGTCCAGTTCCATCTATGTACTGAATGCCGAACTACTTCCTACGCTGACAGAAATCAGCCCGCCAGAGAACTGGACCGGGGCGCTAGGGTTTCTTTACGGGATCTCAGTGTATTTCAGTGAGTATGGAGTGATAACCGGCATCGCCGCCACCGCTTTAATTATCTGGACGGTCTGGTCACTCCCGCGCTGGCATCGCCCTGACAGGCTTCGTCGTATATTCGACGGGCTGATGCCATGGTCGGTTTATAAGGATATTCAGGGCGCGACCTTCCTGTTGAATATCGGTGCACTGCTACAGTCCGGCGTAAGAACCAAAGACGCGCTGGAGATCCTGCTGGAAACGGCATCCCCCTGGCTTGCTGTGCGTATTGATGCGATTACCGAACATGTGCGTGAAGGTAAACATTTCGGACTGGCCCTGAAGGACTGTGGTTACGATTTTCCGTCGCAGGAAGCGGCCAACTTCCTCTCCCTTTTGCAGGGTGATGGAGACGATGAAATCATCATTAACTACGGACAGCGCTGGCTTGAACAAACCCTGGAGCGCGTAGCAAAGCGCGCTGTTGTAATCCGCGGACTCATGTTCCTGGCAATGATCCTGATGCTTCTGCTTCTGGTCCTTGTCGTTATGGATATTAATGCCCTTAACAGCTCGTCGGGCTCTTTTTAAATGAGGAAACATCATGCAATTTAATTCTGAACCAACTTCTCAGCCATACAAACCAACTAAGGCGCTTTCGCAACACCGCGGCTGGGGCTTCCTGGAGCAGGGCAGCATCGCGCTAATCGTACTGGTCGTCATCGGGATCGTCCTGGCGGGATACTTCGCCCTCAAAAATAACGTCAACGTAGGTAAGGAGTCGTCGAACATTCAGTCGCTCATCACAAGCACCCAGAACATGATGAAAGGAGGAGATGGATACACATTCACTTCCGGTGCCAAAATGATGGGCTCGCTTATCCAGATGAAACTTCAGCCTAAAAGTATGACTGTACGTGGTACCCCCTCTTCCGGCACCGCCACGCTTTATAATGGATGGGGTGGAGCCGTGACACTGTCACCTGTCACAGTCTCCGGGTTCTCAAATGGATTCTCTTTGACCTACGAAATGGTTCCTCAGGGTGCCTGCGTCTCGCTCGTCACAGCACTCAGTCGCGCCAAAATTGCTGATGCGATCACCATCAACTCCACGGCGCACAGTGATGGGGTTGTGACAACTGAAGAAGCCAGCGCGCAATGCACAGCTGACAATGGCAGCACAGGTACCAACAAGCTGATCTTCACGATGAACAGCTAAGGAGACAACATGCGGAGAGAACGCATTCTCTCCTGCCGCCTGGTAATGACGCTGCTCATTCTGTCCTTTTCCTCCGGCCCATTGATGGCCAGCACGAACTCCCCGCCTGCGACTTTTGATGCCTGCTTTAACAATGCCGGTGCCCGATACCAGATCGAGCCACTGCTGCTTAAGGCAGTGGCCAAAGGGGAGTCTTCGTTCCGTCCATGGGTCACAAACACCAACCGGGATAAAAAGGGTAATCCGGTCAGCACGGACTATGGGTTGATGCAGATTAACTCAACCCATGTTCCTAAGCTCGTCCGGATGGGTGTCATCCAGGGGGCAGAAGACCTGCTGAAGCGCCCCTGTCTGAACATTCAGATAGGGGCGTGGATCCTGGCCAGCCACTTTCAGGTATGTGGTGTGACCTGGAATTGCCTCGGGTCTTACAACGCTGGATTCCGTAAGGATCGGCACGAAACCCGTGAGCAATATGCCAACCGTATCTGGGGGTTCTATCTGGAGCTGAAAGGTCTTCGAGTCTGTCGACAGGTGAAAGGAAAGCGAATATGCGAACCATCATAGTTACGAGTCTGACGACAGCATGGAGTCTGCCGTTACTACTGGGGTTCGCAATCATTGGCAGAGTCCTGATGTGCCGCGTGCTCGAATTTCTGGAGGAGCACCCGATAAACGTTAAGGAACAGAAAACAACCTTGACGGCAGGGATTTGGTTCTTCGCTACTTTCAGTATGATCGCTGCCCTTGCACCGGTTCCTGTTGCTGATCGGGCAGCTGCCATAGTGATGATGGCCTTCCTTCTTCAGGCCGGGAGCACAGACGCAGTCAGTGGATATCTGCCACGAACCTTCACAGTACGGCTGTTACTTGGGGGATTGCTCTGGGGAGCAGCATCAGACGTTTCAGTTGAAAGTATATCTACACAACTGGCGGAGATCGCAGCAACAGTCAGTCTGATGGCACTACTGAGTGTCCTGGTAAACCGGGGCACTCAGCGTCTGGGTCAGGGGGATTTATGGCTGATAACTGGCCTGACTGCCTGGATGGGTGGGAAAGATGCTGCACTGGTCACTCTGTTTGGAGCAGCAGCCTTTGTTCTCTGGCTGCTAACCTGGAATGTATCGGGGAAAAAAGAGGGACCGCTGGGACCCTGGCTTTGTCTTAGCGGGAGTATTTTCCAGCTCACTCTTCTGTATCAACCTGTATGGATATCGATTCTATGAAAAAGCATGATCGTGGCTGGGCAAATCTTGATGTCGCTCTGTCGCTCCTTGTTGTGATGGCAATGGCCGTCTTTGGACTCACTAAATACAAGGACTGGCAACAGGAGAAAAACTGGCAGGTTGAAGCAGCCCATATCAGTACCTACGCAGCAGCTGCGCGTGGCTACGTCGGGCGAAACTATGCCACGCTGTTAAGTGCAACCAGCACTACCGCGCCGACAGTGATCACCACAGCCATGCTTAAAAATACCGGTTTTCTGCCGTCCGGTTTTACCGAAACAAACAGCCAGGGTCAGCGTATGAACACGTACCTGGTCAGAAACGGGCAAAACACGGAATTGTTGCAGGGAATGGTGGTATCAAGCGGTGGAAGTGTATATCCGGCCAAAGCATTGAGGCTGATATCGAGGGACATCAAAACCGGATTCGGAGGATACATCGATGACGGTAAAACTGCCACCGGTGCCTTGCGGACTTGGAAAATCCCGCTGAGTAGCTACGGAGCTACTTCCGGAAATGGACATATCGTCGTGCTCCTCTCAACAGATGAGTTATCTGGTGCACAGGAGGATAACGACAGGTTGTACCGTTTTCAGGTTAATGGCCGCCCCGACCTGAATAAAATGCACACAGCAATAGACATGGGGGGAAATAATCTGAACAGCGTCGGTACCATTAATGGTAAGACAGGAACATTCAGCGGAAATGTGAGTGGTTTAAATGGTATTTTTTCCCAGAATATTACAGCGGGAGCACAGGTAAAAGGAGCTACAGTCCGTGCTGACAGTGACATCAGCGCCGGACGCAATATTACGGCAACAAACGAGGTCTCTGGTGCCACAGTTAAAGCAACAGGCAACCTTTCAGCTGGCGGTGTTTTGCAACTGGGTCAGGTAAACGTTGCAGGTATAGCCTGTTATCCGAATGGGCTGATAAGCCGTGATGCCAGTGGTGGCGTACTTTCCTGTCAATCCGGTGTGTGGAAGGGTACAGGCATAACCGAGGGTAATTACACTGTTCTCGGGACATTTAAAGGTTCTTACTCCGGTACGAATAATACAGGAAAGCAATATCGCCTGTACGTAACAGGCGGCAATCCACCTAGCAAAAAAATCAACTATGGAGATGCTGATAACTGCGTTAATACATACTCGCTCGTCGCTGAAGTTGGGGGGCTGTACGTTGCAAGAGATTTAAATGGCAACTCTCAGTGGCAAAAATCAGGGACAGTGAACTTTGAAGTCCCGGATGGGTCTTCATTTTCTATTGTCTCAAATGGAATGATGTCTTACGGCTGTGACTACGGATCGTTCACTGTCTTTCGTTTCCAATAACCTTGACAGTCTGATATGAGAAATGTGCTGGTTGTGTAACGTGTTGCAGATTATTTACCTGTACTCTGTCGTCTTAGCTTACCAACAGTCAAACTCCACAACTCTGAATGTTAGTGGGATTTAGCGATAAATAACGGCAGTTAAGCAGCCTTTTGATCAGTGGTAGGTGACGAGATTGAAACTCCCAGGTGAGCATCCGTAAGAGGGTAAGGGGTTTGACGTTACACTAAACGTCGATCCCGCTGGGATAATGAAGTTTATAGTTCCGGATTTACTCCAATCTGAGTTAGCGGTACCAGCCGATGTAATGATACGTCCGTCAACCATACCTTTAAGATCCCATGTATTACGGCAATTGTCACCGTCTTTAATTCCTCTATCTATAGTGGAAACGCCGCCGGAAGCGTAAACCGTCATCGGGCGGCCAGTATCGTTAACCGATGTGTAAGTGGAAACAAATGCCCCTAGCGAAGAGTAACTACCGTTATAAATGGAGCCGGAAATCCACACACCGGATTGACAGTGTTATTGCATTTTTCGCACAAGGCTTTATTTTCTTCGCCTTTTGGGAGTAATGATGTCTTCTGTTGCGCGTATTAGAAAAATGTCTCTCAGTCGGGGCCTCGATAAGTATTACGAGTCGGTATCAGTTCACAAAAAGGGACATCTTCAGGAATTTTACCGGGTCAACGTCATTAAGCGTCACCCACTGGCTAACCGGAACATGGATGAGATCACCACAGTTGATATTGCAGCCTACCGTGATGAAAGGCTGATGCAGTTCAACCCAAGGACTGGGAACCCTATCACTGGCAATACAGTAAGGCTTGAACTGGCGCTTTTATCATCTCTATTCGGGATCGCTCGCGTGGAATGGGGAACCTGTCGAAGCAACCCAGTCGAACTGGTACGTAAACCTAAAGTATCCAAAGGTCGTGATCGCCGCCTGACATCCAGTGAAGAGCGCAGACTGTCCCGTTATTTCCGGGAACGAAACTTAATGCTGTATATAATTTTTCATCTCGCGCTTGAGACAGCCATGCGGCAGGGTGAAATCCTTAACCTGCAATGGGAATACATCGACCTGCAGCACGGCGTAGCACATCTGCCCGATACCAAGAATGGCTCATCACGAGATGTTCCTCTCTCACGTAAGGCTCGTAACCTGCTTCAGATGATGCCGGCCCAGCTAAAAGGTAAGTTGTTTTCCTATACGTCATCCGGTTTCAAAAGCGCCTGGCGGAATGCCCTCAAGGAACTCTCTATCGAGAATCTGCATTTTCATGATCTACGGCACGAGGCCATCAGCCGTTTCTTCGAACTCGGTACGCTGAACGTTATGGAGGTCGCAGCTATATCAGGCCATCGCTCGATGAATATGCTAAAACGCTACACCCATCTGAGAGCTTACCAGCTGGTCAGCAAGCTGGACGCGCGACGGCGCCAGACTCAAAAGATCGCCCCCTACTTCGTGCCCTATCCTGCCCAGGTCGAGCAGGACAGCGAAGAATCAGGTGACATCAAGGTAATGCTATGCGATTTCGAAAATCTGACAGTATCAGCGCCGACTCGCGAACTTGCTTTGGCCCGCGCCAGCGAACTGCTACTGCGGACACTGGCTCTTGCAGCCCAGCGCGGCGAACGAGTCCCCGCGCCGGGAGAGCTTCCTGTCAGGACAAACAATCACATCATGATATGTCCGCTTAACCCCGACCTGGCACTGTCGGCCCAGGTATAACTTTTCTTCTGGAGGGGCTGTGTTTCTGATTTTCCTTTCAGCAGTACCACTAACGCTACTGCTGTATTGCCCGATAATGACAATCGTCAGTGCCGTGACGCCCTGGAAAGGGTTCCGAACGGCCTTGGTTCGACATCGTAAGAAGCATTACACAACCCTGCATCTGTCGACATTTGACCGGGTTGGCCATCTTAATCTCCGGCGTGCGGCACGCTTTCACCGGAGCTTTCTGGTCACGTTGCAGCTGGCGCTACAAAGAGACAGCTCGCCGGTGTACTTCACATCCCATCTGATGCGACCGGCACACCTGAAAAGCATGACTATCCTGATGTCAAAAATGGGGGAAACGCACCGCTGGCGCTGCACCACAGTCACGATACCTCCAGCCATCAGAAACGGGATACGGCTGCAAACATTTTTACAGGAATGGCGCTGGATAACCGTACCTGAAACCGGCGTGCTTGTACTCATTCGGCCGCGCCGGAAAGCTCGCTAAAAAAGCAAATACACAAACGTAATTAAAACGAACACGCAAACGCAGTCGATCTACACGATCGAATTAACTCGTTATACATACGCGTCACGATTAATTATTCTTTAACCCACTGAGTAACAAAGTTTAATTTCACTTAAGGGGGCCATGTGGCAAACAGTCTCACAGCAATTTTCACCTCGCTTCTGGCGCTCCCCGACCTTGATCGGAACAGGATTGCAGAACTGCTTCAGCGCAATGATAAGAAGCCCATGCAGACCACATCACTTCGGTTGCGACCTGGTACCCGTCAACTGATTGATGAGCTGTCAGGCAAAATTGGAATTTCTCAGTCAGAGTTGCTGAGTATGGTAATTGAAGGCTCTTTTCGCGATATCTTCCTGCCATTCAGTAATACTGCAATCAGCGTTATAGACCGCTTTGAGCTACTGATGCAGTCACACGAGCTTAGCCCGACAGACATCGCAGAACTGCTGTCGTCATGGAATGTTCGGGTTAGTGTGCTACAGGACAGGGAACGTACAATGGACTATCTGTCCACCCCGCTTCTCCAGGCGCTCGCTGACTGGTTTTTCGTTTCTCCTGGCTGGTTGCTTGGAAGCAACGTTCCCCCTGTCGACACAGGCAGCGCGAGTCATCAATGGCCACAAACGGAAGAAAATTTCCGGGAGGTAATTATTCCTTCAGCCGAAAATAATAATGACAGCATTATTTTCTGGAAGACTGAAAATACAACTGAGGATAAAGATCAGGAACGAAACGGCATATTAATTAAGAAGAAAATATCTTCATCTCAGCTGACATATTTTCCGGTGCTATCCATTATTACGCGCACCCTGAATACAGAGCAGGAATGCTGGAAAGAGCGACTCCTCAGGGAACACGCAGCAACAGGTACTATCCGCCTCGTCACCTTAGGTGCAGGGCTGGCAACAGCACTTGAACACGGAACAACGTTACCCGTACTTATATTCAGACAGCTTTAAACCACGCTGAAAATCTGAATTAAAAAAGAAAAAGGAAATTTTGATGCTGCCGCATCAGGACCTACTTTTGCCCTAAATCCAGACAGGACTACAGGAAATTTACTTATGAAAAAGACTCACATTGCAAAAACACTGATATCTTTCGCCGTCATGATGGCATTTCATGCGGGAGCTGCAACCTCTTATATGGAAGCCCGCAGCGATGCGATGGGCGGGACTGGCGTAGCTTCCGCACATTACGGTACAGCTGCCTTATCCAACCCGGCACTCCTGACGAAATTTGGCGCGAACGATGACTTCAGCCTGGTGCTGCCGTCCGTAGGTGTCCAGGTAGCAGACCCAGATAATGCCATCGATAATACCGATGACGTAAAGGATCTGTGGAACAATTTTGACAATGCAGTTGACCGCCAGAGCGGTGTCAGCGAAAGTGCAGCCGCATTACGCAACAAGTTGGAAGACCTGAAGGACGTAAAAGCAAACGGACAGGTCGGGGCATCTGTCATTGCTACCACTCCTAATAAAGTGCTTCCATTTGCGGTTGTCGTGAAGTCCTGGGGCACCGTTTCCGTAAACGGCAAGGTCAGTGATCACGATCTACAGTATCTCGATAATATCGCCAGCGGCGCCATCCCGTCAGATACGGTAGACAAGGATGCACTAACGTCCCGCGCTTATGGTCGGGCTGCCGTTATCACCGATGTCGGTGTGGCTATGGCGCACGAATTTGAAACAGCGGGACATAGCTGGTCACTGGGGATCACGCCCAAGTATCAACGCATCGATCTTTTCAACTACAGCGCAAAGGTAAACGACTTCGACAAAAATGACCTGAATTCGGATGACTACCGCAATACTAAAACCGGATTTAACGCCGACATCGGTCTGGCAACAAACCTCGGCGACAACTGGATGCTGGGTCTCGCGGTACAGAACATCATCGCCCGCACCGTTGACACTAAAGCAGTGAATGGTGAGAAAGAAACATTCAAAGTAAAACCACAGGCCACTGCAGGCGTGGCATGGAGTAACAGTATCCTGACCACCGCTCTCGATGTGGATCTGACCGAAGCAAGCCGCTTTGAGCGGGATGACAAACGCCAGTTCGCCAGTGTGGGTGCCGAACTGAATGCCTGGAACTGGATGCAGGTACGCGCGGGTTATCGTCAGAACATGGTCTCCAGCGAGGGCAACGCTTTCACTGCGGGTCTGGGCTTCTCTCCTTTCGACGTAGTACATCTGGACCTGACCGGTATTGCAGGAACCGATCGTACCTACGGTGCGGTCGCACAGTTGCAGTTCACGTTCTGATAGTTTAGGGGAAGCCCGCAATGGGCTTCCTCTGCCGTTTCTTTGTGTGTTATCCCCTGTGCACTGGCTGTAATCCCCCCGAACTTTCTCCCGCTGAGACCGTTGAAGATGAAATCTTTCCGATATGTACATGTATTGCATCAGATCAGCAGTGTTGCTTTCAGCAGCCTGATAACTGCGCCAGCCACCGGTTTTTTTATTCTGTTCATGTTATTTGGATTCAACCACTCGCTCGCCGACACCTTCCTTGAACAGGCCCGATCACTTACCGGTGATGCACCACCAGGCATGGTAAGAGAATGTAAACAATCAAACGATAGCGGCCCGCCATCTCCTCTTGTAATGCCTCAGGTATGCAAAACGGTATTAATTGATGAGGATGACTGGAAAGAGCGTGTTGACGATACCATCAGGCAGTTTTATCTCACTTTCTCTGTATTCGGACTTTTATTCTGGATGACCGCAAATAATCAACCATCTGAATTAATTAGCTGGATACGCAGGAAAAGTAAACATCAAAATTAACGGCATCATAAGCCTCGCCCACTGAATCTTCTGGCTTTAATCTCCGTCGCCCCCCGGCAAGGTAACTACCATGAATTGTTTAATGCTTCCCGGCGTGTTGGCCATCTCCCTGCTCGCCGGCTGCCAGTCCTGGACTACGCCATCAACGTCTCCAGTTTCTCCTTCCCCCGACCGTTACGGCGCGGCCTCATCCGTTTCCGTTACCCGTCACACACAGTATCAGATGTGGAATAACGGTGTCTGGTCCGGTTCGAAAACCGCGCCATCATCCATGGAGATCGTTCGCTCCAACAGCGCTGACGTCTCTTTCGACTGGGAAGGTGATGCTGTGGAGCTACTGGATGAACTGGCGCGGGCACGTGGCCTGCAGTTCAACTACAGCGGCGTTCGCCTGCCCTTGCCCGTAACATTGCACGTTCGTGGCATGACGTTCAGCAATGTGTTGCGCGTTATCGAAGCGCAGACCGCATGGCGCGCAACCCTGAATCAGTACCCTGGGCTGCTCCAGCTCAACTTCATGCAACCGGAGACCAGAAAGAAATGAAATGCTTTCTCTTGTTACTATTCCCTGCTCTGCTCCTGACTGGGTGTGCAGGAGAGCGGCCGGCTTCACCGACAGATACAGGGGCACCACCTCCGGATATGCAGGCCTGGCTCAACCCGGAGCGACAAAGACCAGAAGGTCTGTCCGAAACGCGCTGGCAAATGCTTACTGATGCTGGCAGAACACTGGGATTCCGGGGAGGAAAATCCCAGCGGGCATGGGAGTTAACCCAGGCACTCAACGCCCGCGAATCCACCCTCAATGCCCTTTACGATTTCCGTCCACTTATCAGCCCTGAAGGCTGGCTTCCTCCGGTTATTGATGAAGCGCAGGACGTAGCACACATCACTCCTGATCAAATTCGCACAGCCTCAAAAGTCTGGACCATCATCCGACCGGAGCGATTCGTCAGTAACCCGCCCAGCTGGCGCAGCTGGTTACTACGCGGTCTGGCCACCACGGCAACCCCTGGCACAGAAGGTCTGGTTGTGCCGGAAGACAGCGCCCAGAGAAAGGTCTGGGAAGACGCACTGAAAAAAGGCTGGCAGGAAGGTCGCGAAAATGCCGATCTGACCTTTGAGGCCAGCATGAATCAACTCACCCGGGACTATCGCGGCATGATGCTTTATTCCCTGCTCTGGCGACGGGGCATGATTTCCCGGCCGGAAGTCACCGAGCAGCAGCAGACTGTTACTGGCAGTGGTCAGAAGCTCGTTACCGGCGATCGTGTTCGCCGACTCAAATCACATGCATCGTTTGAGCTACAGAAATCACGCTGGCGCCCGTCCGTTACCATCCAGTAAGGAGTTTTCCTCGTGAACATATCAGCTATCCCTGACTCGTTCGGGCTTTTCCCGTTCAGCGGTGCCTATACCGCCGACGAGTTCAGGACATTTTTTGCCTGGTGTTCGGCACATGGAGTCAGTGATGTGGATCTGGTTGGCGGCTCACCAGTTTCAGTGAGTCGTTATGGCCGACGTGAGAGAGTCTCAGACACCATACTGCCGAATATCATGCTGGGAAATATGCTTGACGACCTGCTGGGGCCAGAAGTGCGCCCCCGAGTGCAGGGTGGAAGACCGCTGGACAGAGCCATTCAAATCGACGGCGACATGCATGGGCGATATGGCCTGGAAAGGGGGGAACGCGTGCGGCTACGCGCGCACATCATCCAGGGGACATCTGCCCGGGAAGAAAAGGCTCTCTCCGTCACTCTGCGTGTGATCCCCCACATCATTCCCGATTTTCTGAAGCTGGGTATCGAGCCCGATCTGGCGGCGGCAATGCTGCCAAAAACCGGGCTGGGTCTTATTTGCGGTGAAACGGGTTCGGGTAAATCAACGTTGCAGGCGTCGTTGTATCGCCACTGCCAGGACACACAGCCCGATCGCAAAATTGTGACCTACGAAGATCCAGTAGAGTACATTCTCGGCCGCCCCGACGACCTTCTGCCGCCGCATCAGGCTCAGGTAAGACGTGACGTCGCAAGTTTTGCAGATGGGCTTCGCTCCGCAATGCGCCGAAACCCGGAGGTCATCGGTATCGGGGAAATTCGTGACACGGAAACAGCAGAGGCTTCTGTCCAGGCTGGTGAAAGCGGACATTTAACCATCGGTACACTGCACTCTAAATCACCAGGTGAAACCCTGAACCGACTGCTTGGTCTGTTTCCGCCTCAGATTCGTGATGCACGCGCCTGGGAGATGCTTGGGATGTTACGGTTTATCGTAGTCCAGGTACTTGTCAGAACGACAGACGGCAAACGCCGGGCTCTCCGGGAATACATCGTCTTCGACGATGAGCTACGCGATGCACTACAGAATCTCCCGTCAGAGAAGTGGCCGGCCCACATCGATAACATCCTGAGACTGGAGAAAAGGCGCATTATCGATCAAGTGCGTGAAGGTTACGTAACGGGTGATATAGACAGACACGAAGCGGCACTCTACCTACCGACACAGGAGCTTAGACATTGAAACGAGAAGGATTCTGGCGCTATGCCACACCGCCTGTCACCTTTTTTGGTATCCCGCTGCCGTTCCTTTTGCTGTATCTGGTCTGGTTTCGCTGGCCGTCCATGAAGACGCTGTATATCTGTTCCGCCATTCTGGGATTCTTTGTTGCCCTGAATTTCTTTGGCTGGAGTGTACGGGCTATCTGCCTGCGCGTAATAAGTACCTTCAGGGGAAAGATTGCCTCCGGTCGCCCCTGGTGGTACCGGCATTTTGTTGAAAAACCACGAGACTGGACTGGTCTCTGAACCCGATGTAACCCGTTCGTTCCCCATAGCGCTCCCGCGCTACTCCCTCAATATCTTCCAGGAATGTGACCATGCAAAAAAGTCACCGCGTATGGCTTGCCGTACCTCACGAAGAGAAGGACGACGCCATCAACGCCCACCCGCGTCTCAGCGATGGGCAGAAAGCCCTTAAATGGGACGATGAGCACCGCCTCTGGTATGCCCGACCAGGAGCCGACCTGACCAGGTTCGAGCGATGGATGCCCCGCCCCCATGAACTGTCGATGAATGCGGACGATCCGGTAACAGAGTTTGCTCAAAAACTTGAAGAAGCAGGGCTGCTAGTTAAGGGGCTCCCCGTGATGGATGGAAGCCTTCAGCGCGTACCGACGAAACAGGACAAGAAAGGTTCGAAAAGCGGAGCTTACAAGGCTTACCTGGACGGGCGCCCTGCCGGATGGTACCGCGATTATCGCAGCGCCGACGCTAAACCGACGCAGTGGGTGTTTTCAGGTGGTGGCGAGATGGATCCGCTTGCGCGTCTTCATCTCCGTGCACACGCCCAGCAAACGCGTGAAGACAATGCCCGTGCTCTGGAGCAACAGTACAACCGGCAGGCGGAGTACGCCGCCCGATATGTTGACCGCTACCCGCAGGCTACAACGAACGCCTATCTGACCCGTAAGGGTGTGGAGGCTGCGCCGGGTATAAGAATCAACGATAAGCAAGAACTTGTGATCCCCTTCAGCAATGCGCATGGCGACATACGCTCTTACCAGCGTATTCCGCTCACCGGCGGAAAAGACGCCCGCATCCTTAAAGACAGTGAAAAAACAGGTAACTGGTTTGCACTGGGGACGCCACAGAATGGCCTGCCTTTGCTGTTTGCTGAAGGATATGCCACAGCAGCCTCTCTGCATGAGGCATCAGGTCTGCCGGTACTGATGACGGTTGATGCGGGAAACATGATTGCCGTTGGCCAGAATGCTCGTGCCGTTTGGCCTGACAGTCCTTTTATTTTCTGTGCAGACAATGATCATCAGCTGAAGAATGCGCAGACAGGACAACCTGAAAATAAGGGCATCCTGAGCGCTGAGAAAGCGGCAGAACTCACGGGCGGCAGAGTCATCGCCCCTGATTTCACCGAAGAAGAAAAAGCACGCTTGCTGACGGACTTCAACGATCTCGATATCAGCAGGGGCAGAGAAGCCTTCCGTGAGCACATCAGCGACCGCCTCAGGTCTGCCGGCATCGATATCCGGACAGACTACGCACCCAACGATGCACAATTTCTCTCACAACAGGACCCAAAAATGGAAAATCTGGAAAGTCAGGAATCCGGCCAGTCTTCGATTGCCCCGGATGAACCTGTCGTTATTCCGTCTGAAAGCCACAGGCAGGATGAGTCAGTAAACCCAGCGCCTCCCGCCCCGCCTGAACCTGAAATAATCTCTCCGGCAGCGGTGATGCCGCCCGATGAAGCCAGTATCAGTGCGGCACCGGTTGAGAATAAGGCTGAACACGATGAACCCGCCCCCACGTCCCTGCGAGACGCTGATGTTTTAATTCCTGATACGCAGAGCACCACGGACGTGACGATCGCGACATCTTCTGCGGATGCCGGTCAGCGTAGTCATAGTGCCATCGAATCAGGATCGAATATACCGGTCCCTGGCCTCGATGATTATGCAGACATACGCGCGCAGATGGACGACCCACAATTTGCTGAATGGGTGAACAGTCAGTCTGATGACATTCCCCATATGCCTGCTCAGGAACGACAGACAGACCATGAACTGTCAGAAACGGGCAAACAAACCCTGAAGCCTGAGGCTGCGTCACATGAAACAGACGCTGAGTCTCCGGAGCCGATCGTTCCTGAATTACCAATCCCTCCACAGTCCCCCGGAGCAACATCAACCGGGCAAAAACAGGAGCAGACGCAAACTGCCGATGTGGATCCAAACACGTCAGAGCCCTCCCCGGGCAGGAAGGAAACGGCAGAGAGTGAGATGCATGAAGCGGATGGGCTTGTCTACGGACCGCGAAGGCCGGAACCGCTTCAGCGAGAAGATCTCGATGAAATCATTAAAGCCCTGTCAACGGAAGAACAGCGTGACAATAAGGTGCTTTACCGTCTCGACGGGGAAGATGCGTTTCACGATCTCGGCAACCGTCTCGAAATGTGTAACGGTGCGAGTGAGGACAAGCGCAAGGTGCTCGCCGCGCTGGCCGTGGCATCACGCTATTACGGCGGTGTGGTGGAGCTCACCGGCAGTACGCAGTTTAAAGAGCAGGCCATGCGGCTCATTATTGAATATGACCTCGATATCCGAATGAAGCTGCCTGCGCAGCGCGCGCAGCTTGAGACTATGCGGCAACAGTTTGGGGCAACCAGGGATTCAGTCACAACACATATTCCTACGCCGGATCTGAACCGACAGACTCCATCACCTGATGCCGCATCGCCAGTGTCACCGGCAACAGCCGCCCCCGAAGCTGTTACCCCTGACGCTCCGGGCATACCCGTGCCCCCCGTATCACCCACGCCGTCAGCACAGGCAACTGCCGCAAAGCAGCCTGCCGTTTCACCCTCAACAGAGCCTGTAGCGCCTAAGCAGGCCGACAGCATCCGGGTCCCTGATATGCCCGCTGAGCCCGCCCCCTCTGCACTGAAACCAGGCCAGAGCGTCACGGCGGTCCTCAAGAACTTTGGTGAAGCGATGTACGAAAATAAAGAGCAAAAGGGCAAGAGCTTCTTTATCGAGCTACAGAACCGCGGTGGAAGTCATACCTACTGGGGGCAGGATTTACGGGAGTTGATCGCGCACCACAAAACCGGCGATGTGGTCACGCTGACGCTCAATTCCCGTGACAGCTGGCAGGTACCTGGTGAGGAAAAAGAGCGCGTAAAAAATAACTGGTCATTGACGTCCGCCTCAACAGGTCTTGCCGTGGCACATGATCGACCGGAGCAGGGACAGCCTCTTCAGGCTTTCCCGGTCGATACGTTTGGCCGCCTCACACAGCAAATCCGACAGGCTTGGCCTGAGTACACCACAGACCTGAAGCTGCCACCTCGCCTGGAAGAGCGTCAGTTTTATCTGGGCGAAGACAGGCATCCTGTAAAGTCACCGGTAGCCGCGGCCAGCATTTCGCCACCGTCCACGGAAGCACCAGACAGGCTGGTACCCGTCATGGCCTCTATGGACACACAGTCAAACCAGTTAGATCTGCTGCTTGTCCAGTCTGCGGGGGAACACCTGCAGGGGATGGTTCGTCTGGATGGCACGCTGTATCCGGCACTGGCCACGCCAACCACAGACAACAGTCAGCTGGTTATTAATGCCATCACCGATGACGGTCCCCGCTTTGTAGGCTACGGACAGGCGGTGAATTTCGAACCCGACGGCACCACCCGTGCCGCACCTCAGCTGATGACGTTCCACCTGAAAGGTCGGGAAGAGGATACACCGCTTCCCGCCCGGCTCTACACACCGGAAAAACAGGCAGATACCTTGTTCCAGCGCCTCGGTTTTGAACAGACCTGGAAACAATGGGATGACGCCCGAAAGCCGGAGGGCAGACAGGAAAAAGCGCTTCATCAGG
>ERZ773187.238-NODE-238-length-56697-cov-30.246796_pt1 | contig 56697 bp, 41 predicted proteins | sample MGYA00511242_ERZ773187 | MGnify/ENA primary metagenome ERZ773187 (study PRJEB29015, sample SAMEA2737744) | human gut metagenome | biome: human gut; feature: human-associated habitat; material: faeces | place: China | collected 2012 ...
ATGAGTATAGATAACTGCAAATAACAGTTTGTAGGGGAGTTCTGATACTCCCCTATAAAAATGGCTATTTATCAACTGTTTGTTGTGACATAGCCATTTCTTTCTATCAATTTTCCCATTAACATTGAGTGGGAATTCATCTACAACAATTATTTTTTTGGGCACCATATATTCAGGAATCAAATTGCCAAGATCTTTTTTCACTTTTATTAATAACTTTAAATTGGATAGCTCTGTCTGCTGAGAAAGCTTAATAAAGGCGGCCAAATACTTGACAATATTATCTTCTTTGACAGGGATAACAATGCTATTGGAAATATAATTAAGCTTGTTAAGATTTTCAGCAATGTCATCAAGTTCGATACGAAATCCATTGAGCTTAATCTGTGAATCCATCCGACCAATAAAATAGAGCAATCCATTCTTAATATAGACGAAATCGCCTGTCTTATAACCATGAAGACCGGAATCATTATCTAACCAAAATGCTTTTCGTGTTTTTTCTTCATTGTTAAAATATCCGTTTCCAGTACTTTTACTAACTACTGCTAATTCTCCCACTGTACTTTGATTTTGTTCCGTAACATTCAAGAGACTGATTCGTGCATCATCAATCAGTTTACCAACAGGCAAACTATCTTCTTGCTCTATCATATCTTCAGTTATTTCACATGCGCTAATTGCAACAGTACACTCAGTAGGTCCATATCCATTGATTACATGAGTACTAGGGAAACGTTGTAGAAGTTCACCAGCCACTTTTTTTGTCAACGTTTCGCCGACAAAGAAAAAGGTCCGAAGATTTGGAAGCAGTTGCTGATTAAACTCATTATCATAACAACAGATCTCTGTTAAAGACGGGGTTGATACCCATGCACTTAAATGGCTTTTTCTGAGAATTTTGAATAAAACAGACATGTTATTTAGATCTGATTTATCAATACTATATAATGTATAACCTTCTGATAAATAAACATAAAGTATAGTAACCGACAAATCAAATGAATAAGCAATTTGATTCATTACAATCTTGGAGTTATCGCTTTGGGCAATTAGGAATTTACGTGCCCATTCAACAAAGTTAACTATATTTCTTTTCCGGATAGGAACACCTTTAGGTTCGCCCGTACTTCCAGAGGTAAAAAGAATATAACAGATATCATCATCAGCTACCCAGTCCTGTGCGTTGGAGAGAAAATCTTTATATTCTTCATAAATTTCATGCAGCTGTTCTGCAGTAACGACCTGACAGCCATCTCTTGTCACTTCTATGTCCGAAAAATTGAAAAGTACCTGGGCTCCTATCTGATTCATAATCTTTTCGAGTCGTTCCAAAGGATATGATGTATCCACAGGGACATAAGCCAATCCGGATTTCAAAGCACCATGCATAACAGCAATAATATCTGTTTCCTTATTGCCATAAATAACAACCGGTGTCTTGTTATCGGCCAAATGCCGGGATTCTAAAAATCCTGCAATTGCCTCTGATCTTTTCCATAAATCACCAAACGATGTCGTTTCATCGTTATGTATAACAGCCGCCCTTTTGCTGCCTCTATACTTATACAGCGCATCTAATAACCACATAGTAATTACATTTATCCTTTCGTACAAGATTTAATATTAATTTTAATAAGTCAAGTCAGTTAAGAGAGAAAATGCTTTAATTCCTACTTATAAGATACTTCTTTTTCACCTCATACTCCTTCATTCCTTTTAAAATATCCGATAAAAAAGAAAATGTCTCATTCATCATTTGACGAAGATCATCAATCGTGAAGTCTCTGCCGCACTCACTGAAAGACAAGTCCCCATGTGATAAGTTGTTTCTTTTGGTTTTTATGGTATTCAGGCTATCTCCACTTGCCGAGAGCGTATATCTTATTCCATGATGATCACATATAGTCTTTATCTTTCTGGCATCAAGATTTCCTTCCGCATCCAACTTAGAAACTTTCATGGATATTTTCCGTTCATTCGCAACAATATCAGCAACTTCCTGCATTCGCTTTACATATGTTTTTCTGAGGGTTGTTGGGGAATAGATTTCGGAAACTTCATATTCCGCCCACAGCAATTGCAGTTCATGAATCATTTGTGTATAAGCAGCTCCTTCATCATTGATTGCTTTATACAATTCCTGAAATCCATTCGTTATTGTAGATTCTATCAAGTTATACAGCATCAGCAGAAAATTAGCTTTCATTATCTTAAACAGACGTTTTTGCTCATCATTTGCATCCGTCAGACGCGAGAGTGTATCGTAGTAAAATCGTATTTCATTTTCCCTCTCTCGAAAGTCTGCTATTGTTTCATCCATTTTTGACTCCCAGCAACTGATTTCTAACATACTCAATCCTGGCTTTCAGGCGTCCTTCATTATTACTTGCATCAGACGTTGTCAAGTTTTTAAATTCATCACCGTCAAGCCAGTCCACATTGGAAACTTTCAGGGATGGATTTTCACGCAAAGCCAGAGCGACTCCCACAGAAATAGCTTCAAAACGCACACGGGGCGTAGAAGCAGCCTTAGGGGATTTCGCAAATCCATTCGGAAAGTATGTATCCACAAACTTAAGCATATTGTCGAAATCCTGTTTATAAGCCTCACGATCAAAAGTTTTAAGATTAGTTACTAGAAAATTATTCAAAAAGTCACTGACTTTGTGACCAAACTTTTGATAGTCATATGTATAGGCGAAGAATCTTAGCACAAGTTCGAAACGTTCATAGCGTTTTTCACGGCCTTCAGATATAGGGCACAGTTTATCAAATAATTCGTTTTGAGAACATTTATCTATAAAATCAGTAAGCGGCCCCGGATAGGACCCGCGGCGAATCTCAGAAGCATTTGCTTTGACGCCGGTTGTATTAATTCGATAGAATAATTCCTGACGTGACGAAGCAGGAATATCTTCATCCAGTACGATTATGCGCAATGTCCTATTGCGGAATTTTCTCCGCTGCGCCTCTGATAAATCAGTAAATTTGAACCCATTTAAATGCTTTAATTTTTTCAACCCCTGAATTTGCAGACTGCCCCTTATAAACTCTACTAACGTCTGCATTCTCTGTGCGCCATCAATAATTTCCTGCCTTCCATCTTTACAATCAGCAAAAAACATGAATGGAATTGGTAATCCTAATAGTACCGACTCCAGAAAAAAGTTTTTATTGTCACTTCTCCAAATAAACGCCCTTTGATAATTCGGTATAAAAAAATCATTTTTCTCAAATTTTTGAACTAAAAGCTCAATCGTAAAATCCTTCGTATCATAATCAATTTGTTTCTGTAGTTCTCGTATTTCTTCATCAGCCTTTTTCCTGTCATCATCAGTTATCTTTCTCTTCTGCTCTGTCATGACTTGTCTCCTTTCTAATGTGTTCTATTATGCTGAGACCGATGGCTTCACCCAGTTTGACCGGAACAGCATTTCCAATGTGAATGCCCAGCTTTCTGCGATTGAGCGGATGTCCAGGCTCTATAAAAATGTAGTCTTGAGGGAATGATTGAAGGAGTGCTCCTTCACGGATAGAAAGTGCCCTGTCTTGTTCCGGGTGTCCAAATCTTCCATTTCCATAGCCGTAAAATTGCGTGGTAATAGTCGGTGAAGGCTCATCCCAGGACATTCTTCCATAAACCGAAGCATAAGACTTCCCGCTGTCTTTCTGATGGCAGGAAAGACGTAATTCCGGATCCCAATCTCTCCATGTTCCCCCAGGTACGGACTGCTTTATTCTCCTTTTATTTATAGCAGATAGTTTACAGGAGCAATGCAAAAAATCACTTTGACAAATTTCACCATCACCAATTGGTGGCAACGATCCTATTGCCTCTCTCACCGTAATATACTTATCCGCAGTATATAAAGGTGGAATAAGTTTGATAATGCCCAGTTTTGATGCCAGTAACACAAGCCTTTTTCGTTTTTGCGGCACACCATAATCAGGACAGTAGACCACTGAATAGTCCACATTGTAATGCAGCTTTTTTAACCTGGATACGAACTTTCTGAAAATATCCTTACGTCTCAAGCCAGGAACATTCTCCATAGATACTATATCGGGCTGGCATTCTTCTATGATTCTTGAAAATTCATAAAGCAGTCCCCATTTAGCATCATTCTTGCTGTTTTTGTGATATCGCAGAGAGTATTGTGAAAATGGCTGACAAGGGGCACATCCAACCAATACACGGATAACTTTATCCGGGTATAATGCATTGACTTCCTTCCCTGTGATTTCAGCAATATCTTTGCATAAAAAGCAGGACTTATTATTCTGTTCATATATGTATTTACAGCTTTTATCAGCATCAATTCCTGCCACTACATCTATGCCCGAAAGCCTTAATCCATAGGATAAGCCCCCAATTCCGCAAAATAAATCCACCGCTGCTATAGCCATTATTTTCACCAGCTTTGCTCTCTAAGAAAAATATAAAGACTACAAAATATTCTAAAAAGCTCTTTAGAAAAACATAAATTCTTCAAGATCTGAAAAAAGCCTAAAAAACAACCTCTGTACTTCTATTCATTGTACTCTCTGGTAAGCATTTTATAAAGTGCATCTCTATGAGAAGGTTCTTTACTAAAAAAGAGTTTATTTGCTCTTTCCTGAATATCGGCGGTCATCTTCATCTGATTTCGGCAAAGATAATCAAGTTTATCAATAACCATATCTCCTTTTTCTGCCGGCATAACAAATCCATTCTCAGTCAAAGGGAAGCAGAACTCCCTGTATGTATGTATTCCTGCTAAAAATTCTTTCTTGTCCGGGAAATAACTAATAACCGGTTTATCCAGATAGATATAATCAAACATAATAGAGGAAAAATCTGTTATACAGCAGGCATAATCAGCCGCACTGCTAAAATGGACAAGATGAATTCTTTCCATGCCGTCCAACTCAAATGCCTGATCATAGCAACTAAACATGGGGTGGAACTGGACATCAAGATATAAATCCTCTTTCTCAAGAAATGCAGATAATTTCTGGCTATGCAGAAAATCGTAGTAGGACTTGAAAAAAGTAGAATTGTAAAAGGCTGACACAGGTACTTGTCTGCGATCTACAGTAGCGACCAGCATTTTTCTCCATGAAGGTGCAAACAACACCTTATTAGAATGCTTTGCTGATGACGAATTGCTGAAGTAGTCAAATCGTGGCATACCACAGGACAATAAATCCTCAGGCTCATACGCCAGTTTCAAAAGGTTCTCTCTCTCAAAACTTGTCGAGATAACAACTTTATCTATGCCATACATCTTTTCTTTGCTGTACATATTGGGTAATTTTGCATTCATTACACCATGCTGAAGGTAAATAACTTCAAAATCCAGTAAATCCTTATATATCTTTTCACCCAGTCTGCTGTAAGGAATATAGGAATTCCGTCCGATATAGGCTGCTAATACTTTAGAAGTTCTACCAAGCATCAGTTTGTGACGCTTACTGCCAAATTCAACCAAGTGTTCTCTATACTTCTTTACGGCACCTTCCGGCAGGATTTCTTTTTTATCTTTAGAATACACATAATATCTCTTTACCCCATCATGTATGCCAATGTCATGTTCAAACTGATAAAAGCCATTATCAATGGCATCATGGCTATCATAGTAAAGCCATATATCTTTTTTTCCATGAGAATAGGCTATCATCAGCTGCCTGAACAGCCAGTGTTTAGGATACATCCTGCGAATATATTGATTAAAATCCTTCTCCTTTTGTGACAGCTCACTGCTATTAGAAAGAATCACTTTTATCAAATCCTTCGAACAGATAAGTGAATAATCATCCCCTCTGTAATAATCTCTATGGACATCCATATTCATAGCAGTCTTATTTCCATAATAAAATTGACCAGGATACTTATATTTTCCCATCTGCACATAGAAACGAATGTCTGTAATGTCTGCAAGATCCTCTTTTATTGCAAAACCATAAAAACGATTCGTCTCTATATTTGTACCAAAACAGCTGAACTGGGAATGAAACAGAGGCACTTCCTGAAACACACCGCCCAAAGAAGCCCAGAGTTTAACTTTGCAATCTTCCATAAACTGTGCTTCGAGGGATTTGATATAGCCAAGGATGTAAATATGGTTCTTTTTAATTTTGAGTTGATTTATAACAATAGTTATCCTTTCTCTTGCAAATAAAGGCTCCATTCCATTGCCAGTATCTTCATAGGTCAACAGCAAACGCTTGCCTTCCTGAATTTTAATAGCTCCTTTAGTTTTCAATGATAGCAAATAGTACATATAGGCTTCATTCAAAATGGGATCAGAGCAAATAACACCGCTATCTATGCTATCCACAATATTTTGTATAACTTTCATTACCCTCAGAAAGCTATACCCACTCAAATGATACGGAATAAAGTAATCTCCTCTTATTCTCCATTCAAAATCATACAATATTAAAGCATCAATATAAGAACGACTACGTGGATATTTCTTTTTAAGCTCCTCAAATATTCTCAGCTTCTTTGATACATCTTTTAGACTATTTGATAGCATAGCGCTCGCCGAAGCTGCTCCTGCTTTAGATTTATGATATAAATACTTAGCCTCTGGAATATACCCCAACGCATTCTTACTTACAATCAGTGTTGTTATATAAATCTGATCTTCGCCATACTCAACTGATTCATCAAAGTAATGCAATTTATTGTTCTTCACACAAACATTCATCGTACTTTGTGATATATAAACTGATTCGGGATTGTCTAAATAATATATTCCGGATTCATTTAAGATATTACGATATCGCCAATGTTCATGTTGAGTACCATCTTCATGAATATATATAAGAGGAAAAGTAACAAGATCAACATCTTCATCATATTTCTCAAAAAACAGCACCACATTTTTCAAAGTAGTATCTGAGAATTCGTCGTCAGAGTCTAAAAAGAATATATACCTTCCATTTGCTTCCCGAATTCCTTTATTTCTTGCAGCGGATACCCCTCTATTTTCCTGATGCCAGACTTTAACAAATCCATCAGGATATTTCTTAGCATATTCATCACAAAGAGCCCCACTTCCATCAGTTGATCCATCATCTATCAGTAAGATTTCAAACTGACTTTTCGGCAGGGTCTGTTTAAAGAGAGATTCCATGGTTCGCGATAAAGTTTTTGAGGCATTATAAACAGGAATAATCACACTGGCCTGATATAGATAATGCGATGAATCAGATGATATATTCTTCAACATAAGCGTCTCCTAAGTAATAAATACAAGGTGAAATCTACAGTCATTTACTTTTTATACCCTAGCAGTTTTAAAAGTATAAAATAGAGAGTATAATGCCTGTTACTAATCAAAAAAAGTTTAATTCTATCTTTGAAAAGATAATCACCAGGATCCCCATCCAATGCAAACCGTCCTACTATACAAGAATAATTCTGCTCAACCTGCTTTTTAAACGCTGAACAGGGCATACCATTCCATATCATATTGCGATTGAGTAGAGCTAATGTATTGAAGCATCTGTAGGGAAGCTGTTTCTTCAAATATCCTTTTTCATCAATTTTACAGATCTTATCAATGGTAAGGCAGTATCCATCAATCAGTTCCGGAACAATCTTATGTGTCACCTGCCCACCATATCTTCTATAAATATATAAATAGTCCGGGATAACATAAAAGCTACTGATCCTATACAAAAGACTGAGCACGCAGGCCATATCTTCCCCATACCATAGCCCCAGTCCCTGTTCCAGTGTTTCTTCCACATACTGCCGTTTTATCAGCTTCATGACAAGATATACATTCATTCCTGCCATATGTGTTTTTATATTATACAAAAAATCTGTCTTTAAAAGGTATTCTATCTGCTCCTTATCGTACATGCCCAGCCGGGGCCGTATGGGCATTTGAGTTATTCTACCATTTCTTTCTTCCATGTACTGACAGGACACCATGTCCACATCATATATCTCCATGGCAGATAAAAGTCTTTCCACCATAACTGCATCCACATAGTCATCACTGTCTATAAAAAGGATATACTCTGCATGACTTGCTCTGAAGCCACACAGTCTGGCAGCCGCTACTCCCTGGTTCTGCTGGTGTATAACAAGGATACGGTCATCTCGGGACGCATAGGCATCACAAATTCTGCCTGAACTATCCTTGCTGCCATCATCTACCAGAATAATTTCAATATTTCGAAAGGTCTGAGCAACAACTGAATCCAAGCATTTCTCTATATATTTTTCTGAATTATATACGGGTATGACAATACTGACTTTGGCACTGCTCATTGTATCCTCTTTTGTCTTAAATTTCAAAAGCAGTCATATTATGGGTCTTTCGCTGATTCACAGGCGGCAGGGTCATATAATCCCCATAGATGCCATGGAGATAACTGTCCCAGCAGGATGGGGCTTTGAACTCATGCCCCTCAAAAGTAACTAATGCTTCCTTCACAAATTCAGATTTAGGCATTCGTTCTCCAGCACCGTAAAGGCCATTCGATACGACACCTACGAACCGGCTTTGTATAAATGGATAATCTTGTGCACAGCGGTTTAAACGGGATATGCATCTCTCTACCCCATACAGCTGACTCATTGGTTTTAAAAGATATTTGGCATATTTCCGTAACATACTTTTTCCCGCCCCCAGCCTGCAGTCACTTAGTTTAAGGATGGCACGGTAAAACTCATTTTTCTTATAAATCTTTCTTACCATTCCTAAATCATCAGGCAGCCCATCTACGGGTAGGATATCTATCCACAGTCCTGTTTCAATTTCCTTGTAAGGATCCCTAACCAGGGTGCCTGTGTCAATCAATTTTGCAAAGGGCCTCAAAAGTGAGCCCTTCATGTCTGATATAAGCTTATATGGGGACGTCCCCTCTTTTTCCGTATTCCAGATTTCCATAAGCTTTATATAATCAGGACGAGGCATCATAACATCTACATCGTCATCCCAGGGGATAAAGCCTTTATGCCTGATGGCCCCCAGCAGCGTTCCGCCACAAAGATAGCAGCACAGACCATGATCTTTGCAAAATCGGGAAAAAAGCAGGAGCATAGCCAGCTCTCTCTGCTGAATTTCTTTAAGGGATAAAAGTCTCATTTAACCTTCCAATACGCTTGAAAATCATGATGGGTCGCCCGATTTTTTTTAGGTGGGAGTTTCATATAGTTTCCATAGAGATTAGTGAGATATTCATTGTAATCAGCCGGAGTATTAAAAAGTTGTCCTTCAAAAGGCCTTTTTTCTGATTTTAAAAAGCCTTTTGCGTGGACACATTCTTTATACCCATAGTGTGGAAAAACACTGACACCAATAAATTCTGAGTGATCCACATCATATTTCATTCCTCTAAGATTTACTTTCCTGTTAAAATGAAATGGCCTGCATAGTCTTGCAAATGGAATGACCGTAAATTTAACCAAAGTCCTTACTGCTGTCTTTAGCAATGGCATTCTAACATCCTGATCACTAAAGTGTCTGCTTACAGTAAAAGACTGCCAGGAAAGAGTAGCAATACGGGCCATCAGATTACTGATTTTCCAAAAGCGCCTGCGCTCATGTTCTGAAGCAGGCGCTCCATCCATGGGAAAAATATCTATGCTTACTCCATGAAGTTCATTTTGTGAAAATCCTTTATATCTTTTTATCGTCCTGGTATCTTCTACTTCTGCAAAGGATGAATACCAGTCCAGTCTGTTGAAAATAGAGTTACAGCGATAAATAGAGCACCGGTGATTATATAGTTTTACAAATTTCATATAATCAGGGCGAGGCATGATGATATCTATATCATCATCCCAGGGAATAAAGCCACCATGTCTCACAGCGCCAAGCAGGGTCCCACCGCATAAATAATATCTCAGTCTATTTTTCTCACAGAATAAAGCGACATCCTTGAGAATATCCAATTCCAGTTGTTTCAGTTCATTTTCAGTAATTATTTTCATCATTATTACTTTAGCACCGCCGGTGCAGCCTCTTTTAGAAAAGCCACAGCAGCTTCTACAGCCTCTTTTGAGTTTGCCTTTACTAGTGCACTTTTCAGCTTTTCTGCCTCATTCTGCCTGGCTAATGCTGCTTTTCTCTTTTTCCTTTTCAACAGGGCATCAGCCAGCCTTATAATATCCTCATGGTTCTTTGGTAATTTTTTCGTTTCCAGAAACTCTTCATATGCATCACAGTATAATTTAACATTGTCCGAGAATCCTACCTGATGCCCGTGATCTATCCATAGTATTTTATTGCAGAGTTCTCTCACCTGCCCTAAAGAATGGGAAACCAGGATTCCTGTCACGCCACTGTCTAAAATCTGGCGCATCTTATCACCGCTTTTTTTCCGGAAAGCTCCATCACCTACGCTGAGCACTTCGTCCAGGATAAGGATATCCGGATTCACCAAGCAGGCGATGGAAAAAGCAAGACGGCTTTTCATACCACTGGAGAGCTGCTTGAAGGGTCTATCCTGAAATTCTTCCAACTCTGCAAAATGAATGATTTCATCATATTTTGCATCCATAAATTTCCGTGTATAGCCCAGCATGGCCCCTCGCAGATAAGTATTTTCCTTTACTGTCAGTTCCTTATCAAAGCCGCTGGCCAGCTCAAGAAGTGCAGCGATAGAACCATGAATTATCATCCTGCCGCTGGTTGGGACCATCACACCGGAAACAGCCTTTAAAAGAGTAGATTTTCCAGCTCCATTGGTACCAATGATACCCAGCATGTCACCTTTTTCCAATGAAAAACTGATATCCTTATCCGCCCAGAACTGTTTCACATGGTAATGGCCTTTCAGACGGCGCATTACATATTCTTTTAAACCGATATCTTTAAAGTCTCCTGTCATGTAGCAGATAGAAACTTTATCCGCACTGATAATCGCCACAGAATCCTCCTAAATATAATACAGGAATTTATGGTTATCTTTCTTATAGATATAGCATCCCACCAGAAAAGCCAAAAGGGCATAGCCTAGACATAAAAGGTGCCATTCAATCGACGGTATTTCGTCTGCAATCACTATGCTGCGAAAATAAGCAATACAGCAGTATACAGGATTTAAATAAAAGATGAACTGCAACTTTTCCGGTACTATGCTTACATCATAAAAGATTGCCGATGCATACATGAGCAGCATGGTAAACACATTATATAAATAACTGATATCTCGGAAGAAAACAAAAAGTGCAGATAATATAAGACCCATTCCTAAATTAAAAACCACAAGGCACGCAATGGGATAAAGAAGCATGAGAAACTTCCAGGTAAACGGAAGCCCATCGGCAAAAACAAAAGCGAAAAAAATCAAAAGAGTCAGCCCAAAATTAATCAGGGATGATACATTTTTAGAAAAAAGAAACAAATATTTAGGAACATTGATTTTACTGAAAATTGCTGCATTGCTCATCAGTGAATTCATCCCACTTGTGGTAGATTCTTTATAATAGGCAAAGAGTAGATTCCCACAGAATAGATAAATCGTGTAGTGCGGTATGGTTCTGCCAAAGTAAAAGCCAAATACAAGCTGCAGAACGAGCAGTGTCAAAAGAGGAGATAAAATACTCCATCCCATCCCTAGAACTGTTCTCTTATACTTCTGTTTAAAATCCCTTTTTACCAGCTCTTCAAACAAGAACTGATGCTTTTTCATCTTCAAAATAAGTGCCTGCACAATAACCCCCAAAAGCGCTTATTAAACCAAATCATATTTTACACCTTTCTTACCAATCTTTCCAGATTTTTACGTTGGAATCACGGGAATGAAAAGTGTACGGCTTATATCAATCAATAGGCTCCTTCACAGCCTGCCACTACACCAGTTGTCCGCCACAGCAGAACAAGGTCCAGCCACACGGACCAGTTATGAACATACCAGTTATCCATCTGCACTCTTTCCGGATAGTCAATATTATTTCTTCCACTGGTTTGCCAGATACCGGTAATGCCAGGGTGTACCATGGCATATTCCTTGAAATATATGCCATATCTGGGAATTTCTTTCTGTACAATAGGCCGGGGGCCTACGAGGCTCATTTCCCCTTTCAGCACGTTCCAGAGCTGGGGAAGTTCGTCGAGGCTGGTCTTTCTAAGGAAGGCACCGCTTTTTGTGATGCGGGGATCGTCTTTCAGCTTGAATTCTTTATCCCATTCCGCTTTCGCCGCCGGATCGGTGGCCAGGAGGTGCTCCAGTACTTCTTTCGAGTTTACGCACATGGAGCGGAATTTGTAGCAGTTGAATTCTTTTCCGTTTTTCCCTACCCTCCGATGCTTGAAAATGACGGGGCCCGGGGAGTCGTGATAGACCCAGATGGCAATGGCCAGAAGGATGGGCGATATGAGGATGCCACCGCAGATGGTGGCCACGATATCGAAGATTCGTTTCAGCAGCTGGTTCCAGGGGCTGGCCAGGTTATTCCGGATGTGGAGGACCATGATTTTCGCATCGAAGAAGGATTCTGCAGTCACATTGGACATGGGGACGGCGACGAGGTTCGGCACGACGCCTACATTCCTCACGAGGGTCTGTGCCTGATAGATGAGGGAAGAGAGCTGTGTCTGCGGGATGCCGGGGGCGGCGATGATGACATGCTGGACGCCGGTATCACGAATGACGCGCTCCATGTCACCAAATCCGCCAAGGATGGTGCAGGACTTGTCGTAGGGCTCATGGTCTTCGAGGAAGCCGACGATGCGGTAGCGCATGCCGGTATCATTCTGTATCTGGCGTGCCATGACTTCGCCGGTCTTTCCTGCCCCGACGATGAGGATAGGGATCTGGAAGGCTTTCGATTTCTTCATCCCTTTCGCCAGAATGACGCGGAAGAGGCAGAGCATGGCAAAGGAGATCGCAGTGTAGAGGATAACGTAGAAACGGGATACGTCCCCTGCCACCTGCGCAAGGAACATGAGGATGATGGAGAAGACGGTGCCACCCAGGGAAGCCCGAAACAATTTTTTCATCATCTGGTAGATGAGCATGCGCTTCCCATAGAGTCCCTCATAGAGGATAAAGGCCATGTAGACCAGCGGTACCCAGAAATATTGGTAGATGGGGGCGATGTGATAGGTGGTGTGGGTGATCAGGAGGTTTCGAATGGCAAGGGAAAGTATCCCTGCCAGGACGAGGGCGATGTAGTCGCCGATGAGGTAGAAAAATGCGGCGCCGGATGCGCAGGAAATGGAATGGTGGTGTTTAGGGTTGTTCATATAGTGGTTTATCCTTCGTGTTTTTTTGAAGATGGCAGACTTCAGACTTCAGATGTCAGATGTCGGACTTCAGACTTCAGACTTTTGATGTCTGATCTCTGATGTCTGACTTCTGCTCAGGCTTTTCCGCGAATGCTCAGTATTGTCAGCATGCGCCGAATTTCATCCAGTAGCATCATGCAGGGGCGGATTTCTTCTTCTGTCATATAATGCAGTCTCTGGCAGATCAAAAACTGGGTTTCCAGTTCTGTGGCTGAGCCACGTGCTATAGTCATGAAATGCCGCAAATCTTTGTCTGTATTTCTTCCTGCACCTTCCGCGATGTTCGAGGCAATGGAGACGACGGCTCTTCTCATTTGTGAGGAAAGGGCATAAAGTTCTTCCGATGGTAATCGCCAGACTACGTCATATGTCATGTCTATGAGCTGCATAGCCTTTTGCCAGACGATCATACGGCGATAGTTCATTGTAAGTGATCCTTTCGAGACTTGAGGGCTGATAAAGTTGGAGACGTTAGACGTTAGACGTTAGACTTTAGACTTGGAGACTTTAGATCCGAAGACTGCGAGACTGAAAAAAACAATCACCATCAGATGTCTGATGTCTTCAAGTCTTTTAGTCTCCTAGTCTAAAAAAAGGGTTGGGTTCATTGTTTTCCCCCCCTCCGAAAATTTTTCGTTTACGAAAATTCAATAAAGAAGCGCTCGGTTTGTCATTTTCCCTGTGGCATTTTTACGCTCATATTATATCATATTTTGTTATAAAACGTAGAAAGAAAGCCGCTGGTCTGCAAATATTTGTCGATGAAAGATGCCGAGACATCAAACTGCAGATATCAGATTTCTGACGTCTGATGTCTAATGTCTAACATCTAACGTCTAACGTCTAACGTCTAACGTCTCCCAGTCTCTTAGTCTCCCTGCCCCTCTGCTTGCTAAAAATCTAATTTCTTTCTATAATAAGTACAGAAAATGGTACAAGAAAGGATGGGATTGACATGATTGCCATGAATTGCTCCACGCTCCGCAACCATATGAAATATGCTTTCGATGCTTGCTGCGATGATATGGAAACGCTTATCGTCACACGCAAGGACAACCGGAATGTGGTCGTACTGTCAGAGGAGTCGTATAACAATCTGATGGAAAACCTGTATGTGCGGGCTTCGAAGAAAAACTACGACAGGCTTCTCACCAGTATCGCACAAGCCAAGGCGGGGCAGTGTAAAAAGAGAGACTTGATCGAAGATGAATAAAGCATTCACGGATATTGGCGGGGAAGACTACCTGTACTGGCAGACGGAGGACCGGAAGACGCTGCGTAAAATCAATACGCTTTTGAAAGATATCGAGAGAAATGGTAATGAGGGCATCGGAAAGCCCGAACCGCTGACAGGGGATTTATCTGGTTTCTGGAGCCGCCGGATCAATCAAAAGGACTGGTTAATCTATGCTTTGGAAATGGATCAGATCATCATCATTGCCTGCCGGTATCATTATGATGATACATAAAAAGAGCATGCTGCATTTAGTCGGCATGCTCTTTTTATGTATGTGGGGCTTGGAGACGTTAGACATCAGACCTTAGACTTCTGACGTCTGATCTCTGATGTCTAACGTCTTTCAGTCTCTTGGTCTCCTAGTATTGCGTATTTCGATTAAGAGGACTTTCGATCGAAATACAAATGTAGCCAGAATTAGCATCGTAGCGACTTGCTTCCCTCTTCAGGGAAGTGCCGAAAGCATAATGTACAAGCGAACTGGATTTTTAGGAGCGTAGCGACGCTAAAATCCAGCGAGACGCTATTTCGAGCGCAGCGGAATGGGGCATGCCAACGTCCATCGAACAATGCCCAATATACCGTAGTGCTGCCCCCTCAGCCCTCCGGGCAGCTCCCCCGATGGGGAGCCAAGATATTCCACCACTTTTCACTAAGTCCAGAAGTTTACAAATCGCTATACTAGTCTCCCAGTCTCTTAGCCTCTCACCGGAATATCTTGGAAAGCTCATCATCCGTCATATTTCCTATCCAACTTTCGCCGACGGAGACGGTCATGTCGGCGAGGGATCTTTTCTTTTGGATGATCTCATTGATCTTTTCTTCGAAGGTGTTCTTGGTGATGAAGCGGTGGACGAGGACGTTGTTCTTCTGTCCAATGCGGTAGGCGCGGTCTGTCGCCTGAGACTCTACGGCGGGATTCCACCAAAGGTCGTAGTGGATGACATGGGAGGCGGCGGTGAGGTTGAGGCCGGTGCCGGCGGCTTTCAGGGAGAGGATGAAGAATCTTGCCTTCGGGTCTGTCTGGAAGCGATCCACCATGTCTTTTCTCTCCCGGAGAGAGCAGCCGCCGTGGAGGAACATCGGACGTTCTCCCAGCCTGCTCTCGAGGAGATCTGCCAGCTTGTCGCCCATGCTCTTGAACTGGGTGAAGATCAGGGCCTTTTCACGGCTGGCCTGGATGCTTTCTGCGAGATCTAAGAGGCGCTCGGCTTTGCCGGAGAGGGCGGGATCCCAGTTGTCCTCTTTGGTAAAGAGGGCGGGATGGTTGCAGATTTCCTTCAGCGCGAGGATCATCTGCAGGACGAGGCCCTGGCGCTTGAAGAGGGAGGCTTTGTCTCCCTCCTCCTGTTCGCTGATGACGCGGAGGCTCTCTTCGACGGTCTGGTGATACAGAGCGGCCTGCGCGGGGGTAAGGAGGGTGTACTCGTCCTGCTCGAGCTTATCCGGAAGGTCGCTGATGATGGTCTTGTCTGTCTTGAGGCGGCGCAGGAGCATGGGCGCGGTGATGCTTTTGAAGCGTTCGGCTGCTTTTCTGTCCTGCTCGTACTGGATGGGATTCGCATAGCGTGTCTGGAAGGTCTTTGCACTGCCGAGGTAGCCTTTGTTGGTAAATTCCATGATGGACCAGAATTCTTTGAGGCTGTTCTCGACGGGGGTGCCGGAGATGGCGATGCGGATGGGTGCTTTCATGCTGCGGACGGCCCGGCTCTGGGCGGTGTCGGGGTTCTTGATGTTCTGCGCTTCGTCGATGATGAAGACTTCCCATTTCTTCTTTTTGAGAATCTCCTGGTCACTTCGAAGGAGTCCATAGGTGGTAAGAAGGATGTCGGCTTTGAAATCAGCGAGGTCGCGCTTGGCACCATAGTAGAGGAAAACGGTGAGGAGAGGTGCGAAGCGGGCGATCTCTTCCTGCCAGTTGGAGAGAAGGCTCGTCGGCACGACGATGAGCGCTTTCTTCTTGGCAAGGCGTTCCTCTTCGCGGAGCTTTTCGAGGAAGGTGATGACCTGAAGGGTCTTTCCAAGGCCCATATCATCAGCTAGGATGCTGCCGAAGCCGAGGCGGCTGTTGTTGTAAAGCCACGCATAGCCGCGCTTCTGGTAGGGGCGAAGTGTCGCACATACATTTTCCGGCAGCGCGACGGGCTCGCCCTCTTTCATGGAGGAGAGCAGTCGCTTCACCTCGCTCGTCATGGTGATCTCCGCGCCTTCATAGCTGCCCTCGAGGGCGATGCGGAGGAGTTCTTCCCCTTTGAGGGAGGCGGGACGCTGCCACATTTTTTCGAGCTTTTTCAGATCTGCTTCGGTCACGTAGAGGTATTGCCCCTTGAATGCGATAAGGGAGCCTGCTTTGACGGATAGTTTTTCGAAATCTTCCGGGGAGATCCGCTCGTCCCCTAGGGCGATCTGCCAGTCGAAGTCGAGCATGTCTTCCAAAGAGAGGAGGGACGGTGCATGCGATGCTCCCTCTTCTTTCTTTTTGAGGCGGAGTGTCTTCTTCGGACGGATGAGGTGTTGCAAGGACTTCGGCAGGATGACGCGCGCGCCCAGAAGACGCATGGCAGGGATGGCTTCCAAAAGGAAGGGGGCAAAGGTTTCCGCCGTGAAGGAGATCGGTGTCCTTCCTTCGCTGTCCATGTAGTCTTCCATGCCGGTCACGAGGGAAGAAAGCAGGTCCATATCCTTTAAGATCTGGTAGCGGCAGGCATCATAGTCATCCTTCGTGAAGACATCTGCGAGCGGCACTGCGTCCCCTTCACCGTCCTCACTGTCTACGACGGAGAGGTCCAGGCGGAAGGCTTTTGTTTTCGGATCATCTGACACGAGAAGCACGGGCTGCCAGCGGGCGGCGCTCAGGTGGAAATAGGACAGCCAGGATGCGATGCCGTCAGCCTCGGGGTGCGGTTTCCCTTCCCGCGCCATCAAGGGCTCCCCCATGAAGAAAAGATCATAGATGGGATCGTCTGCGAAATTTTTCTTCGCCATGTTTTGCATCAAGTGCGTGAGGAAAAGTGACAGTGCCGCCTCGGCAGGCTCTCTGGCAAAGCATCTCTTCTCTCTGTATCGCGCGATTTCTACCATGGAAGGGGTCACCCATTTCGAGAGGATCCCCATGGCTTCCGCCGTGCCTGCGTCCTGCTCGGTCGGCATCCAGCGGATGGCGAAGGCATTCTCATCCACACGCACCAGCTCAGGGATGGCATTCCCCGTCCGGAAAAGGTGTATAGCGAGCAACACCAACTCGCGGAAGGCACGCACGGTGTAAGAGCTGTCCTGCGCTTCCTCTTCCGTCATATCGAGAAGAGCAGCAAGGAAACGGCTCATCGGCCACCAGTCGCCGCGATCTGTGTAGAGCTTCCCCTCGGAGAGCCCTTCGATCACGAGATGCACGGAAGAAACAGAGGCAAGCTCCAGGCTGTCTTTCCCTCCGCCCACGACGTAAACGGCTGACGAATCAAAGAGCGCTTTCTCTGCGGTCTTTCTGACGCCCGTCATGGTCTTTTCATAGACGCGGCCGAAACTGCCGCGCCCATAGAAGGCGGGCGAAGCGGGAAGCACACGCATCCATAAGGAAAAGAGGCTTTTGATCTTCGTGAAATCAGGAATTTCCGCCGTTTCCTCTGCCATGGGAAGTGCCATATCCTTTACCAGTTCCCCTTTCACAAGGTCATCCCAGCGCAGGATCTTGGCAGACATCTCATTTGTGATCGTCACATGCCGCTTCTTTAGCTCGCTCACAAGCGACACTCCATGCAGGGAAAAGACCTGAAAAGGATCATTGTCGATGGCACGGCTCACCTCATAGATGACGGCCGCGATGTGCTTGCAGAGGTGCGCCCAGTCGGGACAGCTGCAATGCATCTCGATGTCATTCATCGAGGAGGGGAATAGGGAAAGACCTGCCTTTTCCGCAAGCTCCATGACAGCAGGTGACAGCTCCCGATGCAGGAGCTTCGTCACAATCGAAGGATGGCGCGATACATCATCCAGAAAGGCCTGGACTTTGTTTTCCGGAAAAGGAGGGAGCGTCAGCGTGACATGGTAGGGCGTGCGCCGCGTCCCCTGCACCTTCGCAGTCAGCGTCTCCCCCTCCCGGCGCATGGAAATGACCGCACCGCCTCGGGCATACACCCGCCCGCGCGGCAGACGATTCGTATGGTCCGCCTCCTCGAGCGCTTTCAGCCACTCGCTTCCCCACCAGGTATTGCCATATTGCAGTTTCATCGTCTTTGCCTCGCTTCTGTACGTTTTTCTTTATTATATGAAATCGTCACGAGACAGGCAATCGGTTGTGACGGATTCTGTGGGGAATGCTTTGTGTCGCAGATAGTGACGCTCTCGTAAACGATGCACTTGAGACGATCTCCCCTCTCTTTCATACCGCTTCCCCCATCCAACCTCCGCCCCTTCGGGGCACCTCCTTCCATAGGAAGGAGGGAGTGTCCACGCGAGCCCCTTCCCATGGAAGGGGCTGCCGAGCGCAGCAAGGCGGGGTTGGCCTCCTCTTTGCCTTCCCCATCGGGGAAAGGGGACCGCGCGCGGCGCTCGGATACTCTCGTAAACGACGCACTTGAGACGATCTTCTTCGCTCTTTTTCATCCCGCCAGAACCCTATCCGGCTCGCTCCGCTCGCCACCTTCCCCACGCGGGGAAGGCTTTGTCCGTCGTTATTCTTTTTTCCACATATGCGTGTATTCGCTCTGACAATGCGAGAAAAGCGGCATTCTCGTATCGTAGCCTTCCCCATTGGGGAAGGGGGACCGCGTAGCGGTGGATATGGTGCTCTCGTAAACGACGCACTTGTGACGATCTTTCCCGCTCTCTTTCATACCGCTAGTACCCTATCCGGCTCGCTCTGCTCGCCACCTTCCCCACGCGGGGAAGGCTTTACCGGGGGTATTGTTTTCCCACACATGCATGTATTCGCTCTGACGATATGTGGATAGCGCTGCTCTCGCAAATGGCGTACTTGAGACGATCTCCCCACTCTCTTTCATGCCGCTTCCCCCATCCAACCTCCGCCCCTTCGTGGCACCTTCCCCATGCGGGGAAGGCTTTGTGTCGGGAACAGCGGCACTCTCACAAATGCCGTGCTTCCATTCTGCGCAAGCAAAAAACCGCTCTGCGAGGACGGGCTTTGCAGAGCGGTTTCTGGTTCTATTATTCTACGGTCACGGATTTTGCGAGATTTCTCGGCTTATCCACATCATTTCCTCTCTTGATAGAGGTGTAGTAAGCAAGGAGCTGCATCGGGATGACGGCGAGGATCGGTGCGATGAAGGGATCGACTCTCGGGATACGGACGGTCTCGGTCGTGTACTTCGCGATCTCTCTGTCATCGACGAAGCCGATGCCGAGGACTTCGGCGCCGCGGGCGCGGACTTCCTGAATATTGCTGTACATCTTTGCACTGACGTCGTCCTGTGTCGCTACAGCGATGACCGGGGTCTCCGGCGAGATGAGGGCGAGGGTGCCATGCTTCAGTTCACCGGCCGCGTAGGACTCCGCGTGGATGTAGGAGACTTCTTTCAGCTTCAGTGCGCCTTCCATGGCGATCGCATAGTCGATGGAGCGGCCAAGGTAGAAAATATCATTCGCCTTGATGAGCTTTTCAGCGACGTCTGCCATGTGTTCTTTTTCATCAAGCACGGTGTCGATCTGATCCGGCAGATCTCTCAGTGCGGTGGAGATCTTCTGGATGAGTGCAGGCTTTAGTGTGCCTTTCAGCTGGCCCATGTAGAGGGCAAGGAGCAGGAGCGCCACGAGCTGGGTAGTATAGGCTTTCGTAGATGCGACAGCGATCTCCGGGCCTGCCAGGGTGTAGACGACGCTGTCAGCTTCACGCGCGATGGAGGAGCCGATGGAATTCGTCACGGCGAGGCTCTTCGCGCCGAGACGTTTCGCTTCTTTGAGTGCCGCCAGGGTGTCGATGGTCTCGCCGGACTGGCTGACTACGATGCAGAGGGTCTTATCGGTCGTGAGCGGACGGCTGTATCGGTATTCGGAAGCGATCTCTACAGATACAGGGATCTTGACGAAGCGTTCGATATAGTGCTTCGCAACGAGGCCGGCATGGTACGCCGTGCCGCAGGCGGTGATCAGGATGTGATCGATGCCGGAGAGGCATTCTTTCGTCCAGCCAAGATCGTCAAAATTGACAGAACCGTCTTTATTGAGATGGATCTGTACGGTATCGTGGACAGCCTTGGGCTGTTCATAGATCTCCTTCAGCATGAAATGCGGGTAGCCGCCTTTTTCAGCAGCTTCTGCGCTCCACTTGACTTCCTGGATCTCCTTTTGGATCGGTTTGCCTTCGGCATCGAAGAGGGAAACGCCATCCTTCTTCACGATGGCCAGCTCGCAGTCGTCCAGGATATAGATCTTTCTGGTATGGTTGATGACGGCCGGGATGTCGGAGGCGATGAAATTCTCGCCATCGCCAAGGCCGATGATGAGCGGATTGTCCTTCTTCGTGCAGATGATGGTGTCCGGCACCGCCTTATCCATGATGACGAGGCTGTAGGAGCCTTCGATCACAGAAAGGACCTTGCGGACGGTGGAGAAGAAGTCTCCGTCATCCATCTTTTCGAGAAGGTGTGCCACGACTTCGGTGTCGGTATCCGACTTGAAGACATGGCCTTCGTCGATCAGCTGCTTCTTGAGCGTCATGTAGTTTTCGATGATGCCATTGTGTACGATGACGAAATGATTATGGCAGTCGCCATGCGGATGGGCATTCCGATCCGATGGCTGTCCGTGCGTCGCCCAGCGGGTATGCCCGATGCCGATGTGTCCGGTGAGCGGATGCTCCTTCAATGCGGCTTCCAGATTTGCCAGACGACCTTTTTTCTTTTCGATAGAGATCGCACCTTTGTCATAGATGGCGATGCCAGCCGAATCATAGCCGCGATATTCGAGGCGTCTCAGCCCATCGATCAAAAAGCGGGACGCTTCGCCGCTGCCCACATAACCTACAATACCACACATACGGTATTCCTCCTTGCGTATTTCTTTGGAATGCTCTGCCGCTCTGGGCCGCCCCTTTCCATCAGGGCTGTCTTGGCTCATAAGCCAGAGGAGTTTTTGTTCTTATATGATATAAAGGAATTAAATTCTATAGAAATGCGGACCTCGCCCGCAACTATTCATACGGAGTTTATTATATCACATGTCATAAAAATAAGATATTCTTTTATGAACACGTAAAAAGGAGCATAACTGAGTTAAGCTCCTTCGCTACGTTTTTCTCATTATAGCATGGTTTGGAAGAGAAGGAAAGGCGTCAGACTTGGAGACTTTAGATTTCAGACTTCTGTCCTCCGATGTCATTTCTCATTCAAATCGATCCCAATACCGATCCGAGCTCCTGCATCTCTTCCATTTCCGAAAGGCCTGCCACGGCGGCGAAGACGCCGATCATCGCAAGAAGCAGCAGGAAAAGGAGGAGCATCACGTAGGGCGCGATGGCGATCAGGACGGATTTCCCTGTGGAGAAGAAATAGTTCTCTCGGATCGCAAGGACATCAAGGACGAAGGTCCACACGCAGATCGCAAAGGAACCGATGCCGGAGAGGAAGGAAAGCCCGATGCTTTCTGCCAGTGTGAAGAAGACGGAGAAGGCAAGCGGCAGCGATGCCGCCATGAATCCGGCGGTGATGCCCTTCGCGCTCCCTTGCCCGCCGAGAAGTCCGGAGAGGTAGTCGGTCACGGCGCTGTGGACAAGGAGGGAAAGCCCCAGAAAGAGAAGCACGGCCAGAAACTCGACAAGAAGCCCCGGTCCTTCTGAGAAGGCGGATACCGCCGTCAAGAAAAGTGTAAAGAGCCATAGGATCCCCGCTTCGCGAAGGCGTTCGCCGCGGGTGATGTCATAGAGCGCCGCCCGCGGTGTCACAATTAGCGAGTAGACAAGATCAAGAAAGGTATTCATGGAATTACTCCTTTTGAATCGAATATTATGCGAATGGAAAGTCTTGAAGAGTCAGATACATCAGACTTGGAGACGTTAGACATTAGACTTCAGACTTCTGATATCCCTTAGTCTCCCAGTCTCTTAGTCTAATACTCCTCACTTTATCGTAGGATTTTCCCCTTCTGTCAATGCCTTTTTCATGCTTCCTGCCATGGATTCTCCCATGACATTCGAGAGCCGGGCGGCTTCGCCGCGAAGGAGAGAGCGGAGTGTCACTGCACTATTCGTATACGAGCGGGTCTCTATATGATCCACATCGAGCCCGCCGCTCGATGCAGCGTAGTTCAGCGCATCATAATAATTGCCCATGGCATCGACAAGACCGAGATCCTGTGCCTGACGGCCGGTCAGGATGCGCCCATCGGCGATGCTCTTTACTTTCTCTTCATCCATATGGCGTCCGTCCGCCACTGTTTGGACGAACTGGTGGTAAATGTCATCGACCATGGTCTGCAGCATCTCTCTCTCTTCGCCTGTCATCGGGCGGTACATGGAGAGGATATCTTTGTGCGCGCCGCTCTTGATCTTATCATTCTTGACGCCGACCTTATCCATCAGGTCTTCGATATTGGTATAGTCCATATAGACGCCGATGCTGCCCGTCATGGTGGCCGGAGAGGCGAAAATGTAATTTCCCTTGCTCGCCAGCCAATAGCCTGCCGAGGCGCACATATCGCCCATGGAAATCACGATGGGCTTCTTGCTGCTGCGGATCTTATCCATTTCTTCTGCGATCTCCTGGGTCGCTCCTGTCGAGCCGCCCTGGCTGTTGATGCGGATCAGGATGGCTTTTGCCTGCGGATCCTTTCTGGCTTCCTGAAGCTCTCGCATGATCTCCTCGGAGGAGGAGCCGGAAGAGCCACTCAGCATCGAGTCTGTCTCCGGCCCGCCGTAGATCGCGCCGTCGATGCGCACGACGGCCACATAGCCCTCTCCCCGCTTTTCTTTTTCTGCTTTCCAAAGAGATGTACTGCCCACCGAGAGCGCCGCCGCAAGGAGCAGGACTGCAAGAAGCAGGATCCATTTTCTTTTCGTCTGTATCGTCATTAGAAGTCATCCTTTCATTTATTGGCTGATAGTTTCATTATAGCACAGGAGAGAAGGGGTTCAGTGGTCAGGATCGAATCAGTGGTCAGGGATAGGGAGCCTTTATTGACTTGTGTTTTCCATGCTGCTTTCGGGCATCACTCTTTAAAAAAATCGGCGCTCGCCTGCTGCCGTAAATCGCCTGCTTGAAACGCATATCCCCACTCTTTTTCATCCCGCTAGAACCCTATCCGGCTCGCTTCGCTCGCCACCTTCCCCTCGAGGGGAAGGCTATTCATCTCAAGCGGTGAAGCCACCACCACAAGTTTGAAAACAGGGATGCTGGATTAGTAGCCGCAAGTAACTGGTAGCTAGGGATTGGTGGCTAGGGATTAGGAGTCTCAAGTGACTGGTGACTAGTGACTAGTGACTAGTGACTAGTCACTGGCACGCCATCTCATGGCATCGCCATTATTTATACTTCGCGGCGCTTCCATATTTTTATGCTCCGCACCACCATTTCGCATTTCTCATTTCTAATTTCTCATTCAAGAGAGACTTTCATCCCCAAGCAAGGGGCAGCACGCCCCGTAGTCTGCCCCTGAACCCCAAAAGAAAAACGCACCGCGAAATCATTCGCAGTGCGTTTTTACATACTAACCTGTTACGGCAAACCATCGCTCATGAGATGCGCATAGTGCTGCTGGATCTTACGGGTGACAGGGCCGACTTCTCCATTGCCGATCGGCTGTCCGTCGATGGAGAGGACCGGGATGATGCCGTCCTGAGAATTCGTGAGGAAGACTTCTTCCGCATTCATCATATCTTCGAGGCGGACCGGATCTGTCGCATCATCGATGGAGGTGACACCGGCAGTCGGAGCGACGCGGGAAAGGACGAGGGAGCGGGTGATGCCGCGGGTCATGAATTCATTCGTGCCCGGGGTCCAGATGACGCCCGCCTTGACGATAAGGACATTCGAGTGGGTGGCTTCGGTCAGAAGGCCGTCTCGGATGAAGATGCCGTCGTAGCAACCCTGCTTCAGTGCTTCCTGACGCGCGAGAAGGTTATCCACCTGAGAAAGGGAAAGAATGTCGCAGTGGTGTCCGCGATCATCTTTCATCGTGATGCACTTCACGCCGTCCTGCACTTTGGCAATGGCATCCAGACTGATCGGTTTGGCGTAGACCAGGACATTCGGACGCAGCTGATTTCTGGCAGGGATCAGGAAATCATGATCGCCCTGTCCGCGGGTGACGATGATCTTCACATAGCCTTCTTCGATGCCGCTTTCTTCGACAACGGTTTCTACGATCTCGGTGAATTCATCCGGCGCTGTCACGGGACGAATGCCCAGAAGGCGCATGGAGCGATACAGACGGTCGGTGTGATAGGAAAGAGCAAACGGATGGCCTTTGTAGACGCGGATCCATTCATAGCATCCGTCACCAAATTGGAGTCCTCTGTCATCTGCCGCGATGATCTGGGAGAAATCATAATAGAAATTGTGATTGTAGTATATGGTAGTTTTTCTTTCTGCCATACGTCTCACCTCCGTAACAAATTGTTATTATTATGGCTTATGAGGGATATTACCACTGGGGCGTTCTGCCTCTTGATTGCCTACGAAAGAGGTTCAGCGGGTTCTATAGGTTCAAGAGATTCAAAGGGGGTTGGTGCAGCGCATAAAAACATAGAAGCGACGCAGAGTATGGATGTGGCGATGCCCGAAGGTTTCTTAAAAAGCAGGTTCCCTGTTTGAGCTTTTCTGACAGGATTCGTTTGACCGCGAACAACAAAGATTTCTCGCTTCGCTCGAAATGATGATACGAGAAAAGATTTTTCTAATCCAGTCACCCGTCACTAGTCACTCGAGACTTCCAGTCCCCAATTCCTGACCATTCATCCCTCACTTGCTTTTCAGTGCTTTGATCTTTTCGATGAGGAGCGGGAGGAAATCCTTCAGATCCGCTTCGACAGCGTAGTCTGCCATTTCCATGATCGGCGCCTTCGGATCCTTATTGACCGCGATGACGATGTCCGCATTGACTGCGCACATGTGCTGCATCGCGCCCGAGATACCGAGGGCGAAATAGATCTTCGGCGCTACGCCCTTGCCGGTCTGGCCGATCTGGTGACTATGCGGCTCCCAGCCGAGCTCTGCGATCGGACGGCTGCAGCCGACAGCTGCCCCCAGAAGATCAGCGAGCTCATGGAGCTTCGCCCATTCTTCTTCCGTACGGATGCCGCGGCCGCCTGCGACGACGACCTTCGCATTTTCGACCGGATGGCTGTCCTTCTCACCAGCGATGATCTCCTTCAGCACCGTGCCGAGATCCTTCTCTTCAAGGGAAACAGAGAGGGAGATGACCTCGCCCGTGCGGGAAGCATCGGCTTGCGGGTACTTGAAGATGCCCGGGCGGACCGTGCCGACCTGAGGACGATAGTCCGGAGACACGATATCTGCCATGATATTCCCATCCATCGCCGGACGCGACCAGATGACCAGCCCCTTCTCGGTATCTGCCGAAAGCTCCGTCACATCTGCCGTGACGCCGCAGACGAGCTCTGCCGCCAGACGCGGGGCGAGATCGCGGCCGAATGGCGTCGCACCAAAGATGATGGTATCCGGCTTCTTTTCCAAGAGGAACGGCGCCAGTGCTTTCTGGTACGCTTTCCCATCATAGTGTGCAAGAAGCGGATGATCGATCACATAGACCTTATCTGCGCCGAGGGGGATCAGCGAGGATGCCGGATCCTTGAGATCAGCACCGATGAGGACGACTGCGACCTCTTCCCCCAGCTGGTCCGCCAGTACGCGGGCTTCGCCGGTCAGTTCACCGGTGACCTTCTGGATCTTGCCATTCGCAAGCGCTCCGATGACATAAATACCTTTGTGTTCAGAAAAATCCATTTCGCCCCTCCTTAGATGACCTTCAGTTTCTGCATAGCCGAGAGGAAGAGATCTGCCGCTTCTTCCGTCGTCTTTCCTTCGATGCGGAGATTTTCTTTTTTCGGCGGCACGACCGGACGGACCTGACGGACCTGCGTCGGAGAGCCCTTCATGCCGATGCGCGCCAGATCGACCGGCAGATCGGCTGCCGTGAGATTTCCGATCTCCACTTCATCCTTCTTGAGGAGACCCTTGATGCTCGGGTATCGCGCATGGTTCAGCGCTTCTGTCGCAGTGACGACCGCCGGAAGAGCAAGCTCCAGCACCTCGATATTCCCACCGATCTGGCGCTTCACGGTCAGGAAGCCTTCCTTCTCATAGGAAATGCCTACGGCTGCACTCACATCAGCGATGCCGAGCGTCGCAGCGATCTCCGGGCCGATCTGTGCCGTATTGCTGTCGATGGACTCCTGCCCGCAGAAAATGAGATCGAATGTTCCCAGCTTCTCGATCGCCTTAGCCAGCGTGTAGCTCGTCGCAAGAGTATCCGCGCCGCCAAATGCGCGGTCCGTCACGAGGTATACTTCATCAGCGCCCATAGCGACCGCATCCTTCAGGACAGCGGCTGCCTGCGGGGGACCCATGGTGATGACCGTCACCGTGCCGCCCACTTCATCACGCAGCGAAAATGCCGCTTCCAGCGCATGGAGATCCAGCGGATTCATGATGCTGTTCGCATTATTTCTTTTCAGTCTTCCTGTAGTCGGATCGACTTCCATCTTCGATGTGTCGACGACCTGTTTGATACAAACCAGAAACTTCATAGTGTCTCCCTTCTGTGAGGTCGAAATCATATGCCACGCAGCACGAACGCCGCGCCACAGGGTAAACGGGGCTATAGAGAAATAAGGCTTCGCCTACTGTCCCCATTATCCATATTTGTTTAAAGTATAGCATAAGTGAAACGTTTTTGCGTGAGAAAGTTGCGAAAACTTATTGCCTTGGCTCCGAAATGTAGCATAACAAAAAGAGGCTGCCTGCCAGGCTTGCCTCCTTTGTTCTGCTGTTGTTGTCTTCAGATTTTTTCATCTTTTTTCATTCGTGCATAGCGTTTGGCCGCAAGATCATACACTTCATCATTCACTCTCGCACCGATAATAATAATCAGCATCTCACCCTCCACCTCAATCAGCGCGTAGACGATCCGAATGCCGGATTTTTTTAGTTTGATCTTATACAAACCATGCAGATGGCTCCCGCTCAGATTCGCCAGTGGTTTTCCATAACCATCCGCCGTCGGGTTCTGCATCACTTTCTGGATGGCCTTATCAATGACTTTCTGATGGTAGCGATCAAAGCTTTTCCAATCCTTTTCTGCAAAAGTGGAAAAACGAACATGCCATATCATTCGAATTCTACCTCAGCATCATCAACATCCGCAAGATCTTCGGATGAGATCCCAAGTTCTTTTCGTACTTCACCCCAGTCTTTGGTCTGCGAAAAAGCCCCATTCTCGATCCGATGCAGCGCGAGTGCAAGCAGTTCAGCGTTTTCCAGTTTTTCAGTCATTGCAAGATAGCTCTCGGGCGACATGAGAACGCATTCCGGTACATTGTTCTTCATCACAACCTTGGAGCCATTTTCTTTGACACTTTTGAAAATCTTCCCCGCCATCCCTTTATTAAATAAACTGATCGGGATCGTGTTTCTTAAAGCCGGCACTAAATTTTCCATCAGCGTATCCTCCTGTTATCATTGTACTATTTATCGATAAATTTATCAATTAATGTATTGTTATTAGATAAGAGGACATTTCTCCGCATCTTCCTATTTTCCATTTCTCATAAACAACAAAAACACCCTGCAACGGAATCCCGAGATTCACTGCAGGGCGCTGTTTATGCCATATCAATTATCATCGGCTGAGAAGTCAGCTTAGAAGTGAAACCCCAATCCCTAGTCACTAGTCACCAGTCACTAGCTACTATTTCTTAATTTTTTCTCCCCTCGACCGCCGCATTGCCGAGGAGCCCTTTCAGCGCTTCTTCAGCTTCTTCGGAAAAGTCGACGTAGAATTTTGGCACCATGTGGATCTCCTGCCTTGAGGATATGAGGTGGAGGATGACGGGTGTGCCGCCATGGTATTTCGCAAGGACTCTGGCGAGGGCGGCACTGACCTTGTCTGTCTCATGGCGGGGATCGACGTAGAGGTGGACTTCATCGACCGGCATGCGGACGGTCTTTTGGAACTGAGCCATCGGTATGATGCTGTCGGCTAAGATCTTGACTTCTCGCTCGTTCGACTGGACGCGGCCGCGGATACAGATGGGCGCGTCTTCAGTGAGGAAGGGACGCGCGGCTTCCCAGACGGAGGGGAAGAGGACGGCTTCGATCTCACTTTCATAGTCTTCGATGGTGACGTAACCCATGGGCGCGCCCTTCTTGGTGACCATGCCCTTCACACGGGTGACAGTGCCGCCCAAGGTGACTGTCTTCCCGTCGTAGCGGCTGCCTTCGGTCTCGAGCTGGTAGATGGGCGTGCAGGCGGTCATCTGCTTCTTGTACTTTTCGAGCGGATGACCGCTGACGTAGAAGCCTAAGAGCTTCCTTTCCCAGTCGATCTTTTCATCCGCATCCATGTCTTCGAGATCAGGATAGACGACGGAACTTTTCATCTCGTCCCCGCCGAAGAGAGACATCTGTCCGCTCTCTCGGTCGCTCTTCGCAGCGGCGACATCACTCATGACCTGCGGGAGTGCGGCGAGGAGCTGAGAGCGGTTGTAGCCGAAGCCGTCCATCGCACCACAGCGGATGAGGCTTTCGCAGGCACGGCTATTGAGACCTTTGCCTTCGACCCGCTCTAAGAAATCCGACATGGAGGTGAAGGGGCCGCCTTTCTGTCGTGCCCGGATGATGGCTTCGACGGCGTTCTCTCCGACGTTCTGGATGGCATCGAGTCCGAAGAGGATTTTATTCCCGCTGACGGAAAAATAGGCTTCGGAGAGATTGACATCCGGTGCGGCGATTTCCACGCCCGCCCGACGGGTATCGGAAATATAGCGGCTAACCTTGTTCTTGTCGCCATTGTAGCAGGTCATCATGGCAGCCATGAATTCGGCGCGGTAGTGTGCCTTGAGGTAGGCGGTCTGCCAGGCGATCCAGCCGTAGCAGACGCTGTGGGATTTATTGAAGCCGTAACCGGCGAAGTGGACCATAAGGTCGAAGACGTAATTCGCCGTCTTCTCATCGACGCCGTTCTTCACGGCACCTGTGACAAAGGTGTCTCGGTTCTTCTGCAGGATTTCCGGCTCCTTGTGCCCCATGGCGCGGCGGAGCATGTCGGACTGGCCGAGGGAAAAACCGCCCATGACAGAGGCGATCTGCATGACCTGTTCCTGATAGAGGATGACGCCGTAGGTTTCCTTCAGGATGGGAGCCAGTGATGGATGCGGATACTCGATGGGGATCTCGCCGTGTTTTCTCTTGATGAAATCTTCCGCCATGCCGCTTCCCAAAGGCCCCGGACGGTAGAGCGCGACCATCGGGATGAGGTCTTCGAAGCGGTCCGGGTGGAGCTTCATCAGAAGATTCGTAAAGCCGGTGGACTCGGACTGGAAGACGCCTGTGGTGTCGCCCACGCAGAGCATCTCGCACGTCTTCTCATCGACGGAAGGAATGTGATTGATATCGATGGTGACACCGCGGTTCGCCCGGATCATCTCGATCGCATCATGGATGACGGTGAGGTTTCTAAGCCCCAAGAGATCCATCTTGAGAAGGCCGAGCTGCTCGACCTGATCTTTTTCGTACTGCGTCTGGATGAAATCGTCCGCAGTGAGCTGGATCGGCACGTACTCATCGACGGGCTTCGAGCAGATGACGACGCCGGCGGCATGCGTGCCGGAATTTCTGGAAAGCCCTTCCAGGTCAAGGCAGTGGTCGATCAGAGTGTGTACCGTCGCATTCGACTCGTAGAGGTCTTTGAATTCCTTCGAGCCGTCCAGCGTCTTCTTCAGCGTGACGCCCGGGCCGCTCGGCACCATCTTTGCGATCTTGTCCACTTCGCGAAGGGGCAGATTCATGACACGGCCGACATCACGGATGACGGCACGCGCCGCAAGCGTACCGAAGGTGATGATCTGCGCCACCTGCTCGGCGCCGTACTTCTCTGCGAGATAGGCGATGACCTGCCCGCGTCCGCGATAGCAGAGGTCAGTATCGATATCAGGCATGGAGACACGCTCCGGATTCAGGAAGCGTTCAAAGAGAAGGTCGAAACGCAGTGGATCGATTTCCGTGATGTGCAGGAGGTAGGCGACAATGCTCCCTGCCGCGCTCCCACGCCCCGGCCCGATCGGGATGCCATGTGTCTTCGCGTAGCGGATGAAGTCCATGACGATCAGGAAGTAATCCGAGAATCCCATCTGATTGATGACACCGAGCTCATAATCCAGACGCTCCTGCTCTTTTCCCGTGGACTCCGGATAGCGCTCCGGGATCGCCTCCTCGCAGAGCTTTCGCAGGTATGACTTGGACGTCTCGCCTTCCGGCACATCAAAGGACGGGAGCTTATGGTCGCCAAAGGTGAAGGTCACATGACAGCGCTCTGCGATCTTTGCCGTATTCTCGATAGCGCCCGGATACTCGCCTAAGATCGCCTGCATCTCCTCTCCGCTCTTGCAGTAGAATTCATCATTCGGAAAATGGAAATGATAGGGATCATCCAGTGTCTTTCCCGTGGAGATGCAGAGCTTGATCTCCTGGCTTTTCGCATCCTCTTTTTTCGTATAGTGGAAATCATTCGTCGCGACCAGCCCCAGCCCATACTCTTTTGCCAAAGACGCCAGCACCGGACGCACATCCGCTTCTTCCGGGATGCCGTGATTCTGCAGCTCGAGGAAATAGTTCTCCTTCCCGAACGTATCGATGTAGTAACGGATCACCTTTCTGGCTTCATCCATGTCGCGGTTTAAGATCGCCTGCGGAAGCTCGCCGGCCACACACGCCGACAACGCAATGAGCCCTTTGTGATACTTGGACAGAAGCTCATGATCCACCCGCGGCTTATGAAAATAGCCCTCCGTCCACCCCTTCGAGCAGATCTTGATGAGATTCTGATAGCCCTCATTCGTTTCTGCCAAAAGAATCAGATGCCCCAGCTTCTCCTTCTCGCCCTTCGCCCGCTCGAAGCGGCTCTTCCTCGTGACGTAGACCTCGCAGCCGATGATCGGCTTGATTCCCTGCGCGATACACTCTTTATATAAATAGACCGCACCGTACATGACACCATGGTCCGTGATCGCGACCGCCGTCTGCCCGAGCGACTTGACATAAGAGACAAGCTCCTTGATGCGGCAGGTGCCGTCGAAAAGACTGTACTCGGTGTGGACGTGGAGATGAACAAATGGATCCAAGCGGAAACGCCCCCTTCACTCCTTTTTCTTTCGAATTCTAAGATAGCGCGGATCCGATCGCAGGATCAGTGCTGCCTTAGAAATCACTTTTTCTTATTGTATCATATTTAGTGATCGGTCATTCAGCCGGTCCTATCTCATTCGAACCGAGCTTTCCTTTGCGATCAAGACCGGCACATCCTGCGGGCTGACCCTGCGTAAGGCGGGCAGCAAAAAACTGATGGCTCATCATCGGGAGAACCTCCCGGTGATGAGTCACCAGTCACGAATCACGAATCTGAAGAAAACGCTGATGCAATCGCAGAGTCCGATTTGGCATGTATTTTCATGCCATGCTTCGTCATAACCCGCCTTACATAGCTCGCTATTCGCGGCGGCTTATTCCTCACCTTGCATGAAAATACGAGAGCCAAGTCGGACAACGATATAATCAGTGTTTCCTTAAAATTCACATTTCCAAAGGCCATGCAGATTGCAATATTCATACACCACGCCATGAGGCACATCAGCAAAGGCGGCTTTCGGTTCTTCTCCCGGTTTCAGATAGCGCACTTGGAATCCCTCTTCGGTCACCAAGGCGATCCACTGGATGTAATGGTTTTGCAACATAGGATGCAGCACTTCCCCCACTTGTACGTGAAGGAGGTCTCCCTCATGAGTCACCACCGGTACATGTTTTTCCCTGGCTCCATCGCTGGTGCCTGCTGTCAAGGGCTGCAATGCTTCGCCACAGCAAGAAACAGCCATGGCTTCGCCGGTTTTGAATACGAAAGAATCGCAAGATGGGCAATAATAGATATGAAGTGTCATGATACTCTCCTTTCTCTGCAGGTGGCAGAAAAAATTAGGTGACCATTGACTAGGGATCAGGTGTTAGGTGTTAGGTGTTAGGTACTGCACTCTCCTAACGGTACTTCTTGTCCGCTTGCCATGTTCATGGCGAAGCAGACCGCCAGTCGAGCCCCTCTTGTATCCTCCCTTAGCGGGAAAGATACGCCCGAAAAATGATGATCTTACCAGTCGCAGGTCGTTTTATCGATATTCTTCTATATCTATATATTACCATATGGTTCGACATTTATCAATATGAAAAATGCAATGGTTAAGTAAACCTGAGTGACCTTTTCTCCCCTATTTTCCCTCCTCGGCCAAAAGTCTCTCCACAGCCCATTCCACTTCCTCATGGGGAATCCGTTCTTGTTCCAATCGCCAACCGTTATCGTGAATCAATTTCCATGCCATTTTCTCACTGACGGTCAAATAGTCCGGGATGGTGGTGGTATTTCCTGTATCTTTCACTTTGGGATCCACATAGGCCAGAAGCGTTTCTTTGTCCATCAGAAAGGAATGAATCTTCATTTCTGGCAATACTTTTCGAAGATTGCTCAGGATATTGAATCCATCGTGGTCCAAATCGCCCCAATAGTATATTTCCTTATCAGCTAACCAAGGTGCGGATTCTGCCATTTCCAAGACGCCATAGCCCATGCCGAAGAGAATGAGGCTGTCTTCGGCATCGGGGAAAGTATAGCCATTCACCTTGTTCTCCGTGATGAAGATACGGCGGTGCGGTGGCTGGAAATCGGCGATATCATCCTGCGAAAGGAAGAGTTTTCTGACGCCGGCAAAGCGCAGGTGCTCATCGAGGCTTCGGACGCAGATGGAGGGCGTCGGGACTTTCTGTACGAAGAGTTTCTCCCAGAGTTCGTCACTACTCTCAGCGGTATTTTCCGGGAAGAGGGCATTCCAGAGAGTCCGCACCAGGAAATTGTGATTCTCCAGAAATTTCGTATCGACGCCGGGGATCGCCATCTCGCGAAGGTATCCTTCCCGCTCATCCTGCTCCAGCATGAAGCGGGCAATGGATAGCGCCATGGGGAAGAAATCTTCCGCGGAAATCCGGCCAAAATACGTGAGGTACCAGTCACGGAGAGAGGGCATCTGGCTTTCTACAGCTGAAAGGCCGGCCAGAAATTCTTTTTTCTTCTTCGTGAGTCCGAGGAGTGCCATGGCGTCTTCCGGGGTATCGATGAAGACGCGGACAGGCATCAGCTGTTTCCCAAAGGAGGCTGTCTGCTTTCGTTTTTCTTCTGCATGCCAGAGGGAATGACCGCCTGATGCTTTCGGCGCTTTGCGCCAAAAGTCCTGCCAGGCGAGAAGCTCGTCCCAGCTGGTCTCTATGTCCTGCGGCCGCTTGAGCGGCATGCTCAGATAGGGGACTTCGCTCCCTTCTGCGAGCGCCACGTAGAGTTTGCCATTGGCTTCCAGGCGCGAGAGTTTCTTTCTGAGCGGCTCGTCAAACTTTCTTCTCATGGGCTTTGAGCTCCTTCCGGTACTCACCGATAGAGAGGTTTCGGATCTGCGACTGGCGCTTCTCATTCTGCGAGACGAAGCCTAGGTGAGAAATGTACGGCTCGATGGTCGGGATCTTGGCGAGCGGCGTCACGACAAGAAGCTGCAGTCCCATTTTGCGGAAAAGTTCGAGCCCGAAGCGAGCGGACTCGTCCGAGCTCTTCAGGAAGGCTTCGTCGATCGCCGTAAAGCGGAAGGTCGGAAGCGCACGGCTGCCGATGATGCCAAAGCTGTATACGAAGCTGGCCGCCAGGATCGTGTAGGCGAGTTTTTCTTTCTGCCCGCCGGACTTGCCGGAGGAGTCGGTGTAGTGCTCGTACTCTTCGCCGCATCTGCCATCCTCCATACGGATGCGTTCAGAGACGGCAAAGGTGTACCAGTTCCGGACATCGGTCACCATCGCTGTCCATTTCTTATCTTCTTCCGCTCGTCCCGGGCGGCTCTTAGAGAAGCGGGACAAGATTTTCTCGATTTCGAGGAATTTCTCTTCGTTATAGTTATCATCACTGCCCGTGATGGCACTGTCGGTGCAGACCTTCAGCTGCTGACGGAAATGCTTGATTTCACTGTTCAGTGACTCGATGCACTCGATCTCGATATAGTGCCCCACATTGTAGTCGATGTCGTAGAGCGAGCGGTTGATTTCCTCAATGCGCTCCCGGATGACATCGCGATTCGAGAGGAGCTTCGACTGGAATATCGCCATATCCTGAATCGTATTCTCACGAAGTCGCTTCTTGAATTTCGGCAGCAGTTTCGGCAGATCATCTTCGCCAATGCGGCGGTATAGCTCCTTGTACTCGCTCCTGTTTGCGCGGTTCAGCTCGTTCGTAAGATTCGGGTCACTTTCATTATGGAGTGAGAGGTACTGCAGGTACTTCGACATGCCAGACGACATGGCCGAGCCACTCTGCTCCTTCTTCGCGCCCCACTTTTCTTTTTCTTCCCGGATCCACTTATTGTACATTCCCTGCTTATCAGTCATGGACTTCAGCGTGAAGGAACGTTTCTTGATGCAGTCTTCACGGTGCTTGTCCAATAGGTCGAAACCTTCGCGGCGGATGAGCTCCGGCGCGCTGCAGAGGATTCTCTCGTCTGCGGCTTTTTTATCTTCGTATTCTTTGATCTGGTGCGCAAGACTCCCCAGCTCACCGTCTGCGCAGCGAATAGCCTCCTCAATCTCTTTTTTCTCTTTCTCGAGCGCTTTCACTTCGCGGTCGAGACGAACGAGGATATTCGAATGGCCCTTGAGGCTTTGGATGATGGCTTTCTGCTTATCGACGCGGTCTGCAAAATACTGACAGTCAATGTCCTTGAAATTATCCACCACGAGAAGGTTCTCTGCGGCATTCCGCTTTCGGATGACGGACTCTCTCTCCGCCACGATCTGCTGCACGATTTTCTTCTGCGCAGCGCGCTCCCCTTCGAGGCGTTCCAGTTCCTTTCTGATGAGAGCGATCTTTTCTTTGTTCGAGAAACCGAGCACGTAATAGCGACGGTCATGGAGCGCGTGGCGGTCATCTTTCTGATGGCGGCGCCCCTGCGTCTTGATCTGGCCTTCGAGCGACAGCGCGAAGCGGGCTTTCTTGAATTCCGCGGTCGTTTCCGCGCACACGTGATCGAAGCGGTGCACCAGCTCGGAGGCAAGCCAGCCCGCATACGGCGAGTCACGCTTGATATGAAGCTTCCTCGCCGCCGACGTTTCCGGCAGGTCTGTCATCGAGACGGGCGGCGTGTATTCGTCGACGCGGTAGTACACCATGCGGCGGCCGAGAAAATGTTTTTCCATCCAGTCGATGACTTTGCCATAGAGACTTTCCGGCACGAGGAGCGATACGCCGAATTCACCGAGAAGCCTCTCGAGTGCGCCTTCCCACTTCTTCTCCTCGGGCTTCACTTCCATGATTTCCCCAGCAAATGGCATATCTTTCTCCGCCACCTTGAGGTCGCAGCAGAGGTCTTTGCGGATGGCAATGAAGGGGGCCGGGATATTGCTATCGCGCTTCAGAAGGGACGCGAGCTCTGTCTTGTCCGCAGAAATCTGCGATACGATATCCTGTTCCTTGCTGTCGGCCTCGAATTTCTTCGCATCCAGTGCGTCATACTCCGCCTTGAGTGCGCCCACCAGTTCTTCGAGCTCTTTTCGCCGAGCCAGGAAATCCTCCAGCACCGTCGACACAGAAAGCCCCAGCACATCCGCATAGACGCGGTAATTCTCCGCCTGCTTTCTCACCTGCGCGAGATCTTTCTCACAATTCTTGAGTTCTTTTTCCGCATCATGCAGGCGGTTGCCGCCATTCTGCCACATTTCCTTCTTCTTGGCGTCGATATCTTCCAAGGCGTGGGTGAGTTCCGCCTCAAAGGACGTGCGGCGAGCACGCATTTCTTCCTGCTGCCGGTTGCTCTCTGTAAGCGCTTCCGTGAGGAGCTTGATTTCCTCCCGCGCCAGATACGGCTGCACCCCCTCTTCCATCAGGGAGAGCTCGCTCTCTTTGAGGAGGCATGCATCATAGGTATCCGACGCCTTCACGATAGGACGAAGAAGGTCCATCTTCTCGCGGTCGCGCACGATGGCATCATGGATGCTCTTCAGATCATGGAAACGGGTGAGGAGGTGCTGGATATTCTCTTCCATCTCCGCCCTGTCCACATCACCAAGCATGTTCTTGCGGACGAAATCGGTGATCCCATTCACTTTCTTCATGGAGACGGTCTGCTGGAAAAGGTCGAGCGCGTCATCACTCACAATGCCGAAGAGCGACTTGAATTTCACCGCATACGAGGTGTAGTCATTGAATACTTCCACATAGAGTGATTTCTTCAGACGCTTCTTGAGGTCGCTGATGTTATTCCCAAAGCCGCCGAAATCTTTCTTGATGGAGAGAATGCGCTCTGCCACGACGAAGAAGCGGGCCGGACGCTCGCTCCCGGGCTGGAAGAAAAAGACCTGCGCAAGTGTCACGTAGCTGTCCTTCTCTACATCCGAAAAGACGGCGAGGATGACGGAGTACTTATTCTTATCACGGAGCGCGATCGGCTCTTCTTCACCGGATGCATTGCTCCTCTTCGCATAGTAACCGCGCACGTAGGACGTGAGCGAACGCTCACGGCTCCCTGAGTCAGCGGCCTTGTTGTAATTGATTTTCGGTTGCGGGATGAGGAGCGTCAAGATGGCATCGACCAGAGTCGACTTGCCCGAGCCGATTTCCCCGGTGAGGAGCGACGTATTGCCGCCCAACTCAAAAGGCCAGACCGCGCCGTCGAAGGTGCCCCAGTTGTACACTTCGAGCCGCCGCATGCGGTAGCCCGGGCCCACATCTTCCATGCGGCCGTCTGTATCAAAGAGATTCATGGGTATCCTCCTTTTCTTCCGCCTTATCCTCTAAGGAAATGCCATTCTCTTCCATGTACTTGTCGAGCGCCCGGTTGAATTCCGAGAGCCAGGCCGCATCCACGAAGCGGCGCAGGATCGGCTGCACCTCATAGGCAAATTCATTGTCCTTCACCGTCGAGAGGATCTTCATGGAAACCGCCTTCTTGAAGCAGACACGGATGGAGTCAGCAAATTTCACTTCATCTGACATATCCGGGAAATATGGCTTCAAGCGAGCAACCATTTCCTCATCCTTCACGACAAGCATGCTGTCCCCGTTCGCCCCGTCGAATTCATTGATCTCATTACGAAGAAGCGCAAGGAAAAGACTCATCTTAAATGTCAGCGGCTGCTTCTTCACGAGATGGGGCAGCTCATCCGTCTCCTTCTGCTTTAGGAAAGCGTAGCCGCCATCCTCGTCAATGACAAGCAAAAGCCCGATCTTTTCCATATATTCATTGATGCGATACTGCTGAGAAAGGATGGTATTCCAGCTCTCCGGGGCCGCTTCCTTCACCACGATCCCTGAGAGAAGCTGGATCAGTACGGTAGAAAATGTGATGTCTTCTTTTTCCATCATGGCTCCTTCTTTTCAAAAACAATACGTTCCATCGTGACATAGCGGCTGTGGCCATCGATTCCCTGGAAGAAAATTCGTTCTTTGGCGGGCGTGAAATGGCACGCCTCGCTCTTAGCGATTTCCATGTACGCCAGAAGCTCGAAAAGCCCCTTCTCAAGCGGATAGGCATCAATGACTTCCTTCAGCGTCACCTTCGGCCGCGTCTCGAGCATGTCCTCGATATGCGCTCGAAGGACTGCCTTATCCACGTAGACCTGGTTGAAAATCGCCTCCAGACTCCCTACGTGCTCCCCCACCGTGAGCGCATCCGCGGCAAGTTCCATCTGCGCGGGCGGCATGCGGAGCGGCCTCTCCATTGGAAGAGAAATCGTCGGCGCGGCTTCATCAAGCCACATGAATTCCTTCTCCCGCTTCGGCTCTCTCCCCTTCATCGCGAGTGCCTTCTTCTCGATTTCCTTCACCTGGAAATAGATGTTTTTCTTTTCCTGCAGATTGTTCTCATTGACATACCAGCGGATCTGCTCCGATAGCTTGCCGATCGTCTGCTGCACGTCTTCTGCGCCGTCCACCCACGCACGGCGCACGTGGAGCGGATTGTAGAGGTTCGTCTCACCGGCAAGTGCCTTCAGGCGGAGAATCTTTCGCATTGTCTGATCGAAATCCTCCTGCTGCGAGGACGCCATCAGGTAGTCGAAGAAGGCGGCGAAGCTCTTGCCCTGCTCCGACTCTTCGATGATTTCCCTGTCCGCGATGAACTGCGAGAGCAGCGCCCCCTTGCCCTGCTCCCACTCATTCACTTCGTTGCGAAAATCATTGTAGATGCCCTGAAATTTATCTTTGACCTCACGGAAATCAGAAAGAATCCCTGCCGCGATGTCCATGGCTTCCATGAAGCGCTCCTTGATCTGCACTTCATCTAAGACTTCGACTTCCCCGCCTTCGCGGAGCCGACGGATCTTCTCGTCAATCTCCTGACGCTGCTTTCTAAGGTAGTCCAAGCGCGCCTTCTTATCCGGATTCGCCTTATGCTCGATCTCGTGCAAGATATTGAAGAACGTGTGGAGACGCGACTCCGTCCCGATGAAGCTCCGACTGCGCAGATTTTCCAGCCACTCTACGGCCTTCTGCCCCGAAGTCGTGAGATCATAGTACGTCATGTGGTTTCGATAGAAACGGCGAAGCCAGCGGTGCTCCTCATCCGACCACCGGCGCAGATACTGCTTCGCTTCCCCCTCGAGCGCTTCCTCCTCCGGCTGCGGCTCCTTCGCTAGGGCATGCTTCTCTTTCAAAAATGGACGCATGTCCATCAAAAGACGTGCTTCCGGCAGATTTCTCACATTGCCCGCCAAAAATTCCTGATAAAAAAAGGCACAGCAGAAAGCTGCATCATCAGAAGCGAGAAGCTTCCATGAAGCATTACTGTGTCTCATCAAGGCAAGCGCATCCAAAGCCATAAACCGATCCTGTGCCATAGAAGTCACCTTTATGTTGATCTTACAATATATGAACTGGCGCTGCACCTTCAATTCTCGCTAGGGAAACACTGATTCAATCGTTGTCAGATTTTACTCTTGAATTTTTATGCATAGCAAGGAATAACCTGACGCGAATAGCGAGCTATTTAAGGAAGGCTATGACGAAGCTATGTATAAAAATTCTTGTAGAATTTGACTCTGCGATTTAATCAGCGTTTCCCTAATAGTGAAAAAGGAAGCTGCAGCGTACAAAATCAAAAGCGTCACGGAGTATAAATCTTGGCGGTGCCCGCTTACGGCTTGGAGTCTTGGAGACGTTAGACTACAGATATCTGACATCTGATGCCTAACGTCTCCCAGTCACCAGTCACTAGTCACTAGTCCCCGGCCTCTACTTCTCCCATTCCAATTCCAGCAGGCGGAAGCGGTGATCCGCACTGTGCTTCTGCAGAAGATAGATATCCTTTCCCTGCTCTTCATTCTGACGAAGCGCTTCCTCCGCTTCATAGCGGATGTCATTCAGCTGCTCGTCATAGCAGGACGCCTCGATATTCATCATCCGCTCCTGCAGGTCAGTGATCAAAAACTGCTGATAAATGACCATGCCGAGCAGCATGGCCATGATAAGGTAGAGATATTTACGTTCTCTCCACTGTATTTTCCTTTTCCACTGTTCCATGGAAATCCTATTTCCTCATCATATCATCGATCTTACGCGGGTCGTTCAAGAGCGTCAGATGGTCTTTGGTAAATTCGATCCAGAGACGGGCAGCGCGGGAGAGATAGCGGCCCTTCTTCCAGATGGCATAGAGGTGATGCGTCATGCGCGGCTCTGTCATCACACGGGTGACGACCTTGCTTTCCTCGCTGTTTGTCGGACACAGGCGCGACGGCAGGATCGCGACGCCAAGGCCGCTCGCGACCGTCTGCAGCATCAGCTCACGCTGGCTCGTCTCGAATACGATCTTCGGCGTGAAGCCGATCTTTTTGCAGTTCGACATGATGTCATCATGCATATTGAAATCATCGCGGTACAGCACGAGCGGATAGTCTGCGAGCAGCTTCATCGGGACGACTTGGTGCTCTTCGAGCGGATAGCCCTTCGGCATGACGACGCACATCTCATCCTCCGAAAGGAAGAAGGACTCGAATTCGTTATTCGGAATGGTGCAGATGATGCCGACGTCGATGACCCCCTCCTGAACAGAGGTCTCGATGACCTTCGAACCGTGCTCATAGAGCTTGATGGCGATCTGCGGATAGTTCTTCTTGAATTCGCCCAGAAGCTTTGCAAAGACATGCGCATCGGTGATCGGCGGCAGCCCGATCTCGATGGTATCCTGCTTCAGGTTGAATTCATTTTCAAAATCCGACTTCAGATGTTCAAAAATAAAAAGACACCGCTTCGCATAGTTCAGGAAAATGGTCCCCGGCGCTGTGATCTCTACCGTCTTTGCGTTGCGGATGAAAAGCACGACCCCCAGCTCATCCTCCAGCGACTTGATCATGCGGCTGATGGCGGACTGGGAAATATGAAGATTGCGCGCTGCTTTCGAGAAGCTCTTCTGTTCAGCGACTTCCATGAAATATTTCAGATGACGATAATCCATTGTGATCCTCCGTGGAAAAGTGAGAAAGAGGAAAAGCGGGAATGATCCATTACGATGAGCGAAGCCCGAAAGTACTATCTCAGTCACAACTCACCGAGCATTCCCAGGCACCAGTCACTAGTTGCCAGCTACTCTTAATTCCTTTCTCCTTCTCATTTTCTTGTGAAATCCATATCTTTATTCTATAATAGAAATGTATCTATTCGGATGCCCTGGAAATGTCCATGGTCTATGACTTAGTATAGAATAAAGTGAATCCATCTATGCAAAATTATCATAAAACCATTGTACCTAATTTTCAGGTATCTTGCAAGGGAAGAGTAAAGGCAAAGGCATAAAAGCCCTGTGACTGATGAGCAGGGATCCGTGGCCGGAAAGGCACCGCCTTCCTCATCCTTCATCTCCCCTGCTCCCCTTGAACAGATTTCCCATACAAAGGAGTGTTGATCTGTGAGAAATGTAAAAACAATGGATGGCAACACAGCTGCTGCGTATATTTCCTACGCATTCACAGAAGTAGCTGCTATTTATCCGATCACCCCTTCCTCGCCGATGGCGGAAGAAGTGGATGAATGGGCCGCTCACGGCAAGAAGAACATTTTCGGTGACACCGTACACGTCGTCGAGATGCAGGCAGAAGGCGGCGCAGCCGGCGCATTCCACGGCTCTTTGCAGAGCGGTGCGCTGACTACCACCTATACGGCATCTCAGGGCATGCTGCTCATGGTACCGAACATGTACAAAGTCGCAGGCGAATTGCTCCCGGGCGTTTTCCACATCGCAGCGAGAGCTCTTGCAAACCACGCACTCTCCATCTTCGGTGACCATCAGGACGTCATGAGCGCACGTGCGACGGGCTGCGCGATGCTGGCAGAAGCGAATGCCCAGGAGATCATGGACCTCGCAGGCGTTGCCCATCTTGCTGCCATCAAAGGCCGCGTACCTTTCATCAATTTCTTCGACGGCTTCCGCACGAGCCATGAGATCCAGAAGGTCGAGGTCCTGGGCTATGAAGAGCTCGCTCCGCTCATCGACCAGAAAGCCCTTGCGGACTTCAGAGCCCGCGCTCTCAATCCGGATCATCCGGTCATTCGCGGCACCGCAGAAAACCCGGACGTTTACTTCCAGCACTGCGAAGCAGCGAACCCCTTCTACAATGCCCTCCCAGACATCGTTCAGGGCTACATGGATGAGATCTCCAAGATCACCGGCAGAAGCTACCATCTCTTCGACTATTACGGCGCAGCCGATGCTGACCGCATCATCATCGCGATCGGCTCTGTCACCGACATCTGCAAGGACGTCACCGATGCGCTCAATGCCAACGGCGAAAAAGTCGGCGTGCTGAATGTACACCTCTACCGCCCATTCTCTGTCAAGCACTTCCTTGACCAGATCCCATCGACCGTCAAGAAGATCGCCGTCCTCGACCGCACCCGTGAACCGGGCGCCATCGGCGAACCGCTCTATCTGGATGTCGTATCTGCGATCGCCTCTTCCGGCCGCGCCATCAAAGTCTGCGGCGGCCGCTACGGCTTAGGCTCGAAGGACGTCATTCCGGAAGACATCATGGCTGTCTATGAACACCTGAAGGAAGAGACCCCGCGCCACAACTTCACGCTCTCCATCAAAGACGACGTGACGAACCTCTCCCTCGCTCCGCTCCCGGTACCGGAAATCCCGTCCAAGCTCGTCTCCTGCAAATTCTGGGGCTTCGGCTCTGACGGCACCGTCGGTGCGAACAAGAGCGCCATCAAGATCATCGGCGACCACACCGACCTCTATGCACAGGGCTACTTCGCCTATGACTCCAAGAAATCCGGCGGCGTCACCATCTCCCATCTGCGATTTGGCCCCGATCCGATCAGAAAGCCTTACCTCATCCGCAAGGCTGACTACATCGCCTGCCACCGTCCGTCCTACATCTATAAATACGACCTTCTCCGCGGCTTCAAGCCGGGCGGCATCTTCCTTCTGAACTCCCCATGGAGAAAAGAAGATCTTGACCGCGTCCTGCCGGCAGCCATGAAACGGAAGCTCGCTGCCCTCAAGGCAAAATTCTACATCATCGATGCCTTTGAGATTGCAAAGAACATCGGTCTCGGCGGCCGCATCAATATGATCATGCAGTCTGCCTTCTTCCACCTCACCCACATCATTCCTGATGCAGATGCCGTGAAGTACCTGAAAGACTCCAATGAAAAATCCTACGGCAGAAAAGGCCAGAACGTCGTCGACATGAACAACAAAGCCGTCGACGCCGGTATGGAAGGCATCGTCGAAGTCGAAGTACCGGCCGAATGGGAACATGCAACCACCGGCGGCTCCATCGCCAAGGTCAGCCGTCCGGACTTCGTCAAGAACGTCTGCGACGTCATGAACCGTCAGGAAGGCGACGACCTCCCGGTTTCCACCTGGAAAGGCATCGAGGACGGCACCTTCCCGTCCGGCACCTCCCAGTACGAACGTCCATCGGCAGCCATCATGATCCCGGAATGGATCCCGGAAAACTGTATCGGCTGTAACCAGTGCGGCGTCGTCTGCCCGCATGCTGCCATCCGTCCATTCCTCGTCACTGAAGACGAAGCAGCGAATGCGCCGGAAGGCTTCATCGTCAAAGACTTCAGAGGCCCGGTCAAAGGACTCAAGTACCGCATCGTCGTCGATCCGGAAGACTGCTACGGCTGCGGCATCTGCGCGAATACCTGCCCGGCGCCGAAGAAAGCCCTCGTCATGCAGCCGGCAGAGACAGAGCTCCCCAAGCAGAACCTTTGGGACTATGCAAAGAGCCTCCCGGCGAGAGACAATCCGCTCGGCAAAAAGAACCTCAGAAGCGCCATGTTCGAACCGACCTACTTCGAATTCTCCGGTGCCTGCGCAGGCTGCGGCGAGACCCCGTACATCAATATGGTCACCCGTCTCTTCGGCGACCGCATGATGATCTCCAATGCGACCGGCTGCTCCTCCATCTACGGCGCAAGCGCCCCGTCCATGCCATATACCAAGAACAGCAAAGGACAGGGACCGGCCTGGGCAAACTCCCTCTTCGAAGACAACGCGGAATACGGCCTCGGCATGCACCTCGGTGAAGCGAAGCTCAGAAGCCGCCTGACCGAAAAGCTCGAAGCTCTCCTCCCGGCAGCAGAAGGTGATGTCAAGACCGCCATGGAAGAATGGCTCGCCAAGAAAGACCTCGGCGAAGGCACGAGGGACCGCGCCGACAAGCTCGATGCGGCCCTCACCGCTGCGGTTTCCGCGCATCCGGAATACAAAGAACTGCTGGATCTCAAGGATCATTTCGTCAAGAAATCCCAGTGGATCTTCGGCGGCGACGGCTGGGCATACGACATCGGCTTCGGCGGCCTCGATCAGGTCCTCGCTTCCGGCGAAGATGTGAATGTCCTCGTCCTCGATACCGAAGTCTACTCCAATACCGGCGGACAGTCCTCCAAGTCCACTCCGGCTGCTGCCATCGCCAAATTCGCAGCCTCCGGCAAGAAGACCAAGAAGAAAGACCTCGGCATGATCGCCGTCTCCTACGGCTACATCTACGTCGCACAGATCGCTCTCGGCGCTGACATGAATCAGGCCTTTAAAGCCATCAGTGAAGCAGAAGCTTATCCGGGACCGTCCCTCATCATCGCCTATGCTCCATGCATCAACCACGGCCTCAAAGCCGGCATGGGCAAATCCTCTGAAGAAGAGAAACGCGCCGTCGAATGTGGCTACTGGTGCAACTGGCGCTACAACCCAGAGCTTCTGGAACAGGGCAAGAATCCATTCCACCTCGACAGCCGCGAACCAAAGGGCAACTTCCGCGACTACCTCATGGGCGAAGTCCGCTTCGCATCTCTGGCGAAGCTCTTCCCAGACAAAGCGGAAGAACTCTTCGAAAAGACCGAACGCGATGCCAAACAGCGCCGTGAAAACTACGTCCGCATCCAGAAATCCTATGACCAGGAGATCGCAGATCGCAAAGCCAAAGAAGAAAAATAATCCTCACGCTGCGTCATACGAAAGCGTAAACAAAGGGGCCGCTGACTCAAAGAGTCAGCGGCCCCTTTCGCGTGGGTCTTCCGGGATAAAGAGTGACTAGTGACTAGTAGCTGGTGGCTAGGGATTAGGGATTAGGGATTAGGAGTCTCAAGTGACTAGTGACTGGTGACTGGTGACTTGAATACTACTTTCGGGCATCGCATCATCTATACTCCGCGGCGTTTCTATATTTTATGCGCCGCACCACCTCATACCCGAACTCATTTTCTTCTTGCATCTTACGCGAGACTATGGCATAATAGTCTGCGTCAACGATTTATGGGCGATTAGCTCAGCTGGGAGAGCGTCTGCCTTACAAGCAGAATGTCGGCAGTTCGATCCTGTCATCGCCCACCAGAATGAAAAGACTTCACGTGCTTCGTACCGTGAGGTCTTTTTTCTTCTTTACCTTTCTTTTCATTATCATTTAACCTCCTGCATCCGCGACTCACGATCATTTGCGCGTCGCTTTGCTCCTTCAAATGATGTTCGCTGCGGAACCAGTTCGATCCTGTTATCGCCCACCATAATGAAAAGTTCCACGTGCTCCGCGCCGTGGGATTTTTTATTGCCATTTTTACTGAGAAGTGGCTAGTGACTTGTGACTGGTAGCTAGGGATTAGTGGCTAGGGATTAGGGATTGGGGATTAGGAGTGACTGGTGGCTGGTGACTGGGATTTCTCCGCTCAGGATGACGAAATGCGCCGCACCTTCCCCGCCCTACCCTCAGAACCTATAGAACCTGCTGAACCTCTTTCCCAATGAAATCAAAGGGCAACTCGCCCGATGAGCTAACTCCGAACCTTGAACCCTAAACCTCATTCATCTTTTTCTAATCAAATTTCCCCTTGCAAAGCACTGCGAGATTTGATATTATAATGCACGTACTCACGTACAGATTCCTGAATAGCTCAGCCGGTAGAGCGCGTGACTGTTAATCACGATGTCGCAGGTTCGAACCCTGCTTCAGGAGCCAGTGGCCTGTTCGTCAAGCGGTTAAGACACCGCCCTTTCACGGCGGGTTCGGGGGTTCGAATCCCCCACAGGTCACCAATGTGGGCGATTAGCTCAGCTGGGAGAGCGTCTGCCTTACAAGCAGAATGTCAGCAGTTCGATCCTGTTATCGCCCACCAAAAAGAAAGCGTCATGTGCTTCGCGCCGTGATGCTTTTTTATTGCCATTTCCCTCCCACCTTATTTATCATTTAACCTCCTGCATCCGCGCTCACGATCATTTGCGCGTCGCCTTGCTCCTTCAAATGATGTTCGCTGCGGAACCAGTTCGATCCTGTTATCGCCCACCAAAAGAAAGCATCACGTGATCCGCTCCGTGGTGCTTTTTTCTTACCTTTTTCCTTTTTCTCTACGGTCATATAACCTCCTGCATCCGCGACTCACGATCATTTGTGCCTCGCTTCGCTCCTTCAAATGATGTTCGCTGCGGAACCAGTTCGATCCTGTCATCGCCCACCAAAGTGAAAAGTTTCACGTGCTCCGCGCCGTGGGATTTTTTGTTGCCATTTTTACTGAGAAGTGGCTAGTAGCTAGAGATTAGGGATTAGGGATTAGACCGGGAGACTAGGAGATATCAGACTTCTATCCTCCAACCTTCGGGAATCGCCCCGTTTCGTCATCCTGAGCGGCAAGAAACGTCGTATGTGAGATAACGAATGCCAGAACAGCTGAGACCTGAGTCATTGATCTTGGCGAAGCCGCCACCTCCGTTGAACCTTCTGAACCCCTTAAAAAATCTATTGCATCTCACCTCCCAAAGGGGTATAATACGTAAACACATGGGGCATTAGCTCAGCTGGGAGAGCGCAAGGTTCGCAATCTTGAGGTCAGGGGTTCGATCCCCCTATGCTCCACCAATAAAAAAACGATCCATGGCATGACTCCATGGATCGTTTTTTTATTGGTCTAAAACCCGCAGCGCCTCTCTTTTGTGATGCGCCGCGCTTCTATTTCTCATTCACTGAATCATCGGCAGTGATCATCGGCAGTGTCGATCCACCGACAGGGATAACGTAAACGCTCGCCTTCTCTCCCCTCTTTCCCAGCGCCTGATCGACAGCCTGCTGGAGGTCATGGAAAGGCACCATATTCGCTTTCCTGACAAGAGCATCGTCCATATCGGTCACGAGATAGATGGTACATTTCTGCTGCACAAGGCCGAGTACCGCCGATTTGTGACCGCCGAGCTCGAAGTGCTCGTGAATGGCCGCGATGCGTTCTTCCGGTGTCTGATAGCTCTCGATCCAGCGGGCGAAGGGCGCGCTGCCGTAGCCTTCGTGGCAGGATGCGGCAACGATCATGATACCGCCCTCTTTCACAGCGTGCTTCGCGTTATCGATGGATTTCTGTGCCTGATAGAGATTGATATCCTTCGGATAGCCGCCAGTAGAAACGATGACGACGTCCGCCGGTTTCTTGATATCCACTCTATAGAGGCCATCTAGGAAACGGCAGGCGTCGCGATGCGCTGCGACGGGATCTCCGGCTGCGGCATAGGCGATCTTCTTATGATCATCCAAGACTACATTCACGATGAAATCGGCAGGGCAGTACGCTGCCGTTTCTTCGATGTCTTCGCGCACCGGATTTCCATCAAGATGCCCCGCATACGCGCCGGGGCGGATCATATTTCTGTGATTCGACTGGATCGAGGCAAGCGAAGCGCAGCCCGGCATGATGGCTTTCATGCCGCCGAAATAACCGGCGAAGTAGTGGTACTCGACATTGCCGAGAAGGATGCGGCGGTCGGCTTCGGCAACCGTGCGGAAGATATCGACGGAGGTCCCATTCCTGCAGGTGCCAAGATGCACGCAGTCTTCCGGATCGCTGTCGATGCATTGCACTTTGTGATACGCCCATTCACCGGCAAGGCGCTCTCGCTCCTCTTCTGTCAGATGGCGATGGGAACCTAGGGCAAAGACGACGGTGATATCTTCCTCGCGGACGCCCGCAGCTTCCAGCTCTTGCAGAACACAGGGGATCAGAAGCCAGGAAGGCACGGGGCGCGTAACGTCGCTCGTGATGATAACGACCTTTTCCCCCGCCTTCACGATCTCAGAGAGGCGCGCCGAGGAAATCGGATGAGCAAGTGCCCGGCGGATTTCCTCTTCTTCGATATCTGCCTCTTCGCAAGGATGAGGGAGGAGTTCTTTCACCGGATGGCTGTCATCTACATGAAAGGAAATGTAGTCTTTGAAGTATTTGATACTGAAATCCATGGTTTGCCTCCTTATACATGAGAAATGAAGGCAGCGGCTTCGCCGCTCTATAAAAACGGGCGATGTTCCTAGGGAAACACTGATTAAATCGTTGTCAGATTTTACTCTTGAATTTTTTATGCATAGCGAGGAATAACCTGACGCGAATAGCGAGCTATTTAAGGAAGGTTATGACGAAGCTATGTATAAAAATTCTTGTAAAATCTGACTCTGCGATTGAATCAGCGTTTCCCTAGCTCTTTCTTTCATTATAGCTTTTCGAGATGATATGGCGAATATCAAGTAGGCATGAGTAAGTGTAGGCATGAGTAAGTATGGACATCATGCATTCATTCGATAAGAGAGCGGAGATTAGGGATTGGGGATTAGACGTCAGACTTCGAACTGCTGACTTCTGACGTCCGACATCTAAAGTCTCTTAGTCTAACGTCTCAAGCGGGTATCGCCATTATTTATACTTCGCGGCGCTTCCATATTTTTATGCGCCGCACCACCATTTCTCATTTCTCATTTCTCATTTCTCATTCCATCGAGGCTTTCAAACGTAATCAAGGGGCGAGCCGCCCCAGGGGCTGACTCCGAATCCCATATTCCCTCTTGACAACTTCCCCGCCCCGTTCTATAATCCAATCATACGAAACAAGCGATGATGAAGAAGGGTGCTTGAATCTTTTTCAGAGAGACAGCGGTCGGTGTGAGCTGCCAATGGGACAAGGACTTTCCACTTCGGAGATAAAGATGAAGAATCTTTCGGGATCTTCCCGTTACAGGAGACTAAAGATGGCCGGAAGGCAATTTGGGTGGTATCGCGGGTGCTCTCGTCCCTTTGAGGATGGAGGGCGTTTTTTATTATCCGTATACTGACTGATGCACCGGTTAAATTGGGTGGTACCGCGAGAATAGAGAAGCTCGTCCCATGGGACGTCTTCTCTTTTTGTGTTTTTAAGGAGTTTTTTATGAAACGAGTCTATAACTTTAACGCCGGTCCCTCCCCCATGCCTTTGGAAGTTTTGGAGGCGATGAAAAATGACCTCACCGATTTCAAAGGGACGGGCATGGGCATCACAGAGATCAGTCATCGTTCGAAGGAATTTCAGGACATGCTGGATGAGACGAAGGCTCTTCTCCGCGAGCTGATGCACCTCGATGATGACTACGAGATCGTATTCATCCAGGGCGGCGGCACGATGCAGTTCCTGATGACGGCGTATAATTTCCTTCATACCCGCGCCGCCTATGCCGACACCGGAGTGTGGGCGCACAAGGCAAGAAATTCTGCCGCCTTTTTCGGAGAAGCCTATGATGCCAATTCCGCAGCGGACAGAAATTACTCCTACATCCCCGACACCTATGAGGTGAAGCCGGGGACGGACTATCTGTACCTCTGCGCCAACAATACGATCTACGGCACAGAGTACTGGAAATTCCCGAAGGTCAATGTACCTCTTATCTGCGACATGTCGTCAGATATTCTCTCCCGCGACATCGATTTTGGCCAGTTTGACATGATCTGGGCGGGCATCCAGAAGAACCTTGGTGCAGCAGGCGTGGCGCTCGCGATCCTGAAGAGATCTCTCCTTGCCACGGCACGGACGGATATACCGGAATTTCTTCAGTATCAGACCTTCGTCAAGAAGGACTCGACCTTCAATACACCGCCGGTCTTCTGCATCTACTCGCTGAACCGCATGCTCCACTGGATCAAAAATATGGGCGGCCTTCCTGCCATCGAAGAAAGAAACAAGGTCAAGGCCCGGCTCATCTATGATGTGATCGATACGAGCGATGGCTTCTACAAAGGGCATGCCGAAAAAGAAGCCAGAAGCCGCATGAATGTGACCTTCAATCTGGCGAATGCCGAGATGGAGGCCGACTTCGCAGCCAAGGCAAAAGCCAATGGTTTCATCGGTGTCAAAGGCCATCGACTGGTCGGCGGCCTTCGCGTCTCTCTCTACAATGCCGTCACACCGGAAGCGGCAGAGGCTCTATCTGACTTTATGAAAGAATATATGAGAGTGAATGGATAAAAGTGACTAGGGATTAGGGATTAGGGATTGGGAGTAACTAGTGACTGGTGACGAGTGACTGGAATACTATTTTCGGGCGTCGCCCTATTTATACTCCGCAGCGCATTTCGTCATCCTGAGCGGAGTGAAATGTCGGATGTTCGATCATGTAAAGGCAAAGCAGTGAGAACTGAGTCGAAGGATCTGGCGCCGCACCGCCATTCCTCATTCCTCATTCCTAATTTCCCTGAACACCAAGCATCATACCGCTGCATTTAATATAAGGAGCAAAAACTATGTTTAGAATTTTCATCACAGCAGACGTTGCCAAAGAAGCGAAAGAGATCCTGGAAAAAGAATTTATCGTCGACATTCAGCCGAATATGAAGGAAGAAGAGCTGTGCCAGGTGATCGGAGACTATGATGCCATCATCACAAGAAGCCAGACGAAGGTCACCAAGGCCGTCATCGATGCAGCCAAGAATCTGAAGGTCATCGGCCGCGCCGGTGTCGGCATCGACGGCATCGATATCGCCGAAGCCACCAAGAAGGGCATCACCGTCGTGAATACGCCGGAATCGAATACGATTGCAGCCTGCGAGCACACCATTGCCCTCATGCTCTCGATGACCCGTCATATCCCACAGGCGCACCAGTCCATCATGGAAGGTCGCTGGGACAGAAAGAGCTTCACCGGCATCCAGCTCCTGAATAAGACTGTCGGCATCATCGGTGTCGGCCGCGTCGGCTCAAATGTGGCCAAACGCCTGCAGGCATTCAATATGAAAACCATCGGCTACGATCCCTATATCACCTTAGAGCGCGGCAAACAGCTCGGCGTCGAGCTTGTCGATCTGGACACCCTTCTCAAAGAGTCCGACTACATCACCCTGCATACCCCGCTCACGGATGAGACGCGCGGCATGATCGGAGAAAAAGAACTCGCTAAAATGAAAGACGGTGTCCGCCTTGTCAATGCGTCCCGCGGCGCCGTCGTCGATATCAAAGCACTCGCCGACGCACTGAAATCCGGCAAAGTGGCCGGAGCCGGCATCGACGTATGGCCGAATGAACCGCTGAAGCCGGAAGAAAATCCATTCCTTGGCATGACGAATGTCGCACTCACCCCGCACCTCGGTGCGTCCACGAAGGAAGCGCAGGCCGGCGTCGCCACTGACGTCGCTGTCGGCGTCGCGCAAGCGCTCCACGGCGAACCGGTCGCTACCGCAGTCAATGCTTCCCCGATCACGAAAGCTACCCTGCATGTCATCCAGCCGTACTTCAACCTCTGCGAACGCATGGGCAACATCGCCATCGATCTCGCAGGCGGCCGCATTTCCACCGTCAATATCGAATACACCGGTGAACTCACAGATACCGAGACCGCACCGCTCACCACGGCTGTCCTGAAGGGTCTCCTCTCACCGGTCCTCCAGCAGACCGTCAACTTCGTCAACGCCCGCGGCATCGCAGAGGAACGCCACATCGATGTCCGTGAAGTGAAAGCGAAAAAAGGTCACTACTATACGAATACCATTTCCCTCACCATCGACACCGACAAGGGTACACACCGCATCACAGGCTCCCTCTTTGACCGCAAGGATGCCAAGATCGTCTCCCTCGACCATTTCCGTGTAGACTTTGAACCGAAGGGCTGCATCATCATCGCTCCGCATGAAGACAAGCCAGGCATGATCGGTCAGGTCGCTTCCGTCCTTGGCAGTGCAGGCATCAATATCAACGGCATGCAGGTCGGCGCTTCCGCAGACAAGGGCACGAATGTGATGGCCGTCGCCGTCGATAAAGATATCCCGACTGCGATCCTCCCTGCCCTCATGAATATCGACGGCATTCACGATGTGAAAGTCATTCATTGCGAACATTAAGGGGAATGGGTTCAGGGTTCAGGTTGATGGGTTCAGGTTGAAAGCGGGGATAAGTGACTAGTGACTGGTGACTGAAATGCCAACTTCGGGCATCGCCCCATATATATTCGCCGCGAAGCCGCCACCACACCCCTGAACCCTGAACCTTGAACCCCCAAAAAGGAGAACTCTTTATGATCCGTATCATTCTTCTTCGCCACGGAGAGACTACGTGGAATATCGAAGGCCGCTACCAGGGACAGGAAGACACGCCGCTTTCTCCCCGCGGCATAGAGCAGGGAAAAGCGGCCGCGCTCGCGCTTAAGGACATCCATATCGACCGCGCGATCTCCTCGCCCCTCTCCCGCTCTCACGACACCTGCCGCTTCGCTGCGGACTACCATCATCTTCCCGTCGCCAAAGACCCGCGCCTCACGGAGATCAGCCACGGCCTTTGGGAAGGCATCCACGCTGAAGAGATCGAAGCGCGCTATCCGGAAGAATTTCACCTCTGGCACACCCACCCTGAACGCGTGCAGATGCCCGAGGGGGAAAATCTCGAAGACGTCAGAAAACGCGCCCGTGAAGCCTTCGATGAATATGCCAGAAGCTATGATGCTGAGACTGTCCTCGTCTGCGCGCACGACGCAGTCAACAAAGCGATCCTCTGTGACCTGCTGGGGCTTCCTATGAGTCACTTCTGGCAGATCAAACAGGACAATGCCTGCATCAACGTCATCGAGTGTGAACACGGCATCTGGCGTCTCGTCACCTTGAATGCCACGACCCATCTGGGCTACCTCGTCAGCGGCATCGAGCAGAAGGGGCTGTAGTGATGGGTTCAGGTCGTCGGGTTCAGGGGTTCTAGGGAAAAGACGAGGAAATATCAGACTCCCGTATCGTCATTTCGAGCGAAGCGAGAAATCTTCCTTGCAGACCGATAAACGATGCACTTGAGACGCATTTCCCCACTCTCTTTCATACCGCAAGTACCCTATCCGCCCCTTCTGGGCACCTTCCCCTCGAGGGGAAGGCTGACGATATGAGGATCGCATCAGTTCATAAAGCCTTCGGGCATCGCCCCATATATTCGCGTCGAAGCCGCCACCTTCATTCCTCATTTCTCATTTTTCCCTGAAGTTTGAACGCAGGGATTAGGGATTAGTGGCTAGGGATTAGGAGCCACAAGTAACTAGTGACTTGTGGCTTAAATACTACTTTGGGGCATCTCCATTATTTATACTCCGCGGCGCTTCCATATTTTTATGCGCCGCACCAGCACTCCTTACTCCTCACTCCTCACTCGAAAGCAGAGCTTTCATCCGCAATCAAAGGGTACCCCGCCCCCTCAAACCGCAGCCTTCGCTGCGGTTTTTCTTGACTTTCTCCCGAAATAGTGTAATATGTAGGAAGCATTAAAAAGTGTATACTTATTAGCGAGGCACAAGCGCTCGCAGAAGGAGAATCACATGGAATTTTTTATCGATACCGCTGATGTGGAAGCCATCCGCAAAGCCAATGATATGGGATTTATTTCCGGCGTCACCACGAATCCGTCTCTGATCGCCAAGGAAGGCAAAGACTTCCACGCCACCATCAAAGAGATCGCCTCCATCGTGGATGGCCCGATCTCCGCAGAAGTCCTCGCCGATGATGCGGAAGGCATGATCGCAGAAGGCAAAGTCCTCGCTGCCCTTGACCCGCATGTCGTCGTCAAGATCCCGATGACCGCGGAAGGCATGAAAGCGGTGAAGGGTCTCGCAAAAGCCGGTATCCGCACCAATGTCACCCTGATCTTCTCTGCCAACCAGGCTCTGCTCGCTGCGCGCGCCGGCGCTTCCTTCGTTTCCCCCTTCGTCGGCCGCATCGATGACATCGGATGGGACGGCGTCGAACTGATCCAGACCATCTCCGAGATCTTCGAGCTTCACGGCATCGAGACAAAGATCATCGCTGCCTCCATCAGAAAGCCGCAGCACATCACCCAGTGCGCTCTCGCCGGCGCTGACATCGCGACCGTTCCCTTCCAGGTCCTCATGGATGCAATGAAGCACCCGCTGACCGACAACGGCATTGCCCGCTTCAAGGCTGACTGGGCTGCCGCTCACATGAAATAATTGAGGATTTCGGTTATAATAAAAGGAGTTGCCAACAGGCAGCTCCTTTTTTCGTAGTCTTTTTTACTGGTCTGAACCAGCAAGGATTTTTCAAATATACGATCCCTATGTCTATCAATCTTTCTCATCTCAAAAAGCTGATCGCGACAATGATCCCGATCCTGATCGCCCAAGTCTCCACCGTCGGCATGAACTTCATGGACTCGACCATGTCCGGTCACGTCAGTGCAAACGATCTGGCTGGCGTCTCCATCGGCGCCAGTCTCTTCCTTCCCATCCAGACGACCGCGATGGGCCTTCTCACCGCTGCGACACCGATGGCCGCACAGCTCATGGGGAAGAAAGAAAAGGAGGGCATCCCGATGATCATCCGCACGGGACTCTACCTCGCACTCCTGCTCTCTTTCCTTTTCGCCCTTCTCTACTACCTCCTCATCGATACGGTCCTCGAAGGGCTTTCCCTTGCCCCCGCAGTTTCCTCCATCGCCAAGGACTACATGCTCGCACTTGTGGGCGCATTCCTTTTTGAAATGCTCGCGATGCCGCTGCGCTCACTGACCGACACGGTGGGAGCGACGACGATCTCCATGCGTCTCTTTCTCCTCGCCCTCCCGGTGAACGGCCTTCTGAACTACGCCTTCATCTTCGGGAAATGGGGAGCTCCCGCCCTGGGCGGTGTCGGAGCCGGCATTGCGACTCTTCTGACCTACGTCTTTCTTGTCCTGCTCTTTCTTGCTGTCATCCTGTCTCATAAGCCATTCATGGGCCGCGCGCTCTTTTCCTCACCGGAAAGCCGCCTCTTCGTCTGGAAAGAGTACATGGCACTCGGCATCCCGAATGCGCTCGGTGTCTTCATGGAAACGAGCCTCTTCGGCTTCATCATCATCTTCATCACGAAATTCGGCACAGAAACCATCGCGGCGCATCAGGCGGCGCTCAACTTCTCCGGTATCATCTACATGATCCCCATGAGCTGCTCCATGGCGATGACCATCCTCGTCGGCTACGAGGTCGGAGCGCGCCGCTATGACCTTGCCCGCGAATACTCCCGGCTGGGGCTCCTCACCACACTCACCGGCGCAGCCATCACCATCACCGCGACACTCCTTTTCCGGAAGGAGATCATTTCTCTCTACAGCACGGATCCTGCCGTCATTGCGCTTGGCAGCCTCTTTCTTGTCTACTGCGCCGGATGGCAGCTCTTCGATGACATCGCCGCTCCCATTCAGGGGATCCTGCGCGGCTATAAGGACGCGAAAGTCCCCTTCTTCCTCATGCTCATCGCCTACTGGTTCGTTTGCTTCCCCTCCGGTCTTTTCTTCGACTACGTTCTCTCCCACGGTCCTGAGTCCTACTGGCAGTGCATCGACCTTGGCGTCGGCACCTCGGCCCTGCTCCTCATGGGACGGCTGTGGTGGATAGAGAGGAAAGTGACTAGGGATTAGGGATTAGGGATTAGGACTCTGCGCTTGAATCAGTGTTTCCCTAGTCCTGTCCCCTCCTTTGGTGCTACAATAGTATCAAAGGAGGTCTTTTTATGAAACGAATTTCTCTTTTACTCATGTCCCTCATCTTCTGCCTCAGCGTCCTTGTTCCCGCGAAGGCGGCGGATCCGACGGTAAATCGAAGTCTGGGATACTTCGAGAATACGCGCACCGTGCTCCTGCTACGGGCGCGATACAGAAGCGGTGAGGAAGCCGCTGCCTACGTGAACCGCGAAATGGAAAGGATCTTCCGCTATCCGTATTACCGCACCCTGGATCCGAGCGCGTACGAGGCTGACCTCTACTCGGCCTCCCAGCTAAAGGAGCTCGCTGAAAAAGCAAATGCAGACATCGTCGTCATGCCTGTCATCACGGAGTGGCGGCAGGTCGTCTATCACCGCTCCTTATTCTGCGACGCTGATGACATCGTAGAGACACGCGCCGTCTTCGATATCTATTCCTATAAGAAAGGGGAGCCGTCCGTCCGCGATGACCGCGCGACCTACTGGAACAGCGAAGAGGAGGGCACCGTCAGGAATCGCTATATCTTCGATGACCTCATGCAGGATATCCTGAAGACCTTCCCCTACCGCCGCGTACCGACGGATATCGCAAGAAATCTCACCGGTGATCCTGATCGGACCCCGCTCGCAGAGATGGGAAAATAGATCGCACTCCGATGGAGCCAAGATGAGCCCATGGGACGCTAAGCCTATGGCCCAACAAAAACAGGCGATGTGAAATAACGATCATCTCATTTTCGCGTTCCATCTGCCGCGGGGGAC
>ERZ773187.244-NODE-244-length-55891-cov-9.511301_pt1 | contig 55891 bp, 54 predicted proteins | sample MGYA00511242_ERZ773187 | MGnify/ENA primary metagenome ERZ773187 (study PRJEB29015, sample SAMEA2737744) | human gut metagenome | biome: human gut; feature: human-associated habitat; material: faeces | place: China | collected 2012 ...
CCATCGACCCACAGGTCGCGCAGAGACGGCAGTCCGATCGCGCCCGGTGCATACGCCACACGGCACAGCAGCAGGTGCAGCAGGCTCCCGCTCAGCACGGGGATCGCGAGCGTCCCCGTCACGCGCAGGCACACCGGGCGCCCGCCGTGGCCGACGAGCACGACGCCCACCACCGCGAGCGCCGCCGCCCACAGCCAGTAGCCGTACCCCGTCAGACCCTTGAGGAGCTTTTCGAGCAGGGTCAGGAAAAATGCCTGCACGCCGAAATAGCTGACCAGCACGCACAGCGCCAGCAGCAGGCACACGAAGCCCCCCACCTCGCGGCGGACGGGGCGCGCCTGCTTCTGCGGCGGCGGAGCGGCCTTTTTTCCGGTCTTTTTCTTCTGTGCAGCCATATTGCTTCCTTTCCTCGAAAATGCAGATGATGTAAAGCGATTTTACTTGATAACGTTCAGCACCAGCGTCAGCACGCCGACGGCCCAGCAGTAGTAGGCAAACGCGCCGAACTTGCCGCGGTCGGCGATGAAGCGCAGCAGGCGGATGCAGAGGTATCCCACGACGGCCGCCGTCACGACGCCGACGAGGTAGACGGGCACCTCCGCCCAGTTGATCCCGGCCTTTGCCGCGTCGGCCAGGCTCAGGATGTTCGCGCCGAGAACCGCGGGGATGCTCAGCAGGAATGAAAAGCGGACGGCGAACTTGCGCTCGAAGCCGACGAAGCAGCCGGTCGTGATCGTCATACCGGAGCGGGAGATGCCGGGCATCGTCGCAATTGCCTGCCCAATGCCGACGATCAGCACGTCGAGCCACGTCGCGGTGCGCTCATTCTTGCGCCCCTTCTTCACGCGGTCGCTGACAAAGAGCAGAACGCCCGTCACGATGAGCGCCGCGCCGATAAAGACCATGCTGTTCGAGAGACTCTGCACCGCGTCCTTCACAGGCAGCACCACGAACAGCGGGAGCGTACCCAGAATGATGAGCAGGATCAGCCGCCGCGCCGGGGGCACGGGGTTCGGCGTGGAGTGGTGGATCAGATCGCCCGCGCCGCGGAAGAACTCGAGCACCATGTCCTTGATGTCCGCCCAGTAGGCGACGAACACGGCCACGAGCGTACCCAGATGCAGCAGCACGTCGAAAAATTCCGGCACCGTGCCGGCGTCGCTCATGCCCAGCAGGTTCTGGGCGATGGCCAGATGGCCGGAGCTGGAGATCGGCAGGAACTCAGCGATGCCCTGCACAAGACCCAGCAGGAATGAGGATAAGAACGTCATGTTTCCAAATCTCCTGTCTGAATAGATTACATTTTGTAGAATTCTGCGCAAAAATTGCAGTTCGTACTCATTTTCTTCTCGGTAACATGGAATTATATCACGTCCGCGGCAGAATTACCACCCCAATTTCGGTAACGAATGTGTCAGGAATTTGTGCGGGGGATACAGTGGGGGCACGGGCAAGCCGATTCAAGCACCTGTTCCTCAGCAGAATAAAAAACACCCCGCGCCCGGAAAAACCTCCGGGTGCGGGGCGTCATGCGCCCATATTACTGCGCCAGCTCCGCGAGCGCCGCACGGGCCGCCGCCTGCTCGGCCTCCTTCTTGCTGTGGCCGGTGCCGCTGCCGATGACCTCGCCGTTGAGCTGCACACAGCACTCAAAGACCTTCGCGTGATCCGGGCCGGACGCGCCGACCATCTCATAGCTGAGTTTCTGGTCGCTGCGCCGCTGCACCAGCTCCTGCAGCTCGGTCTTGAAGTCGCGCCGCCGCTCCTCCACGGCCTCCTCCCGCTCGCGATCGAGCAGGACATAGTGGATCACGCGCCGCGCCTGCTCCATGCCGCCGTCGAGATAGACCGCCGCAAAGACCGACTCCGTCGCGTCGGCGAGGATGGACGGGCGCTTTCTGCCGCCGCCGAGCTCCTCGCCGTGGCCGAGCTTAATATACTCGCCCAGCCCCAGCCGCTGCGCCACCTCGTGCAGGCTCTGCTCGCACACGAGCGCCGCGCGGATGCGCGTCAGGTCGCCCTCGGGCAGATCCGGGTGGCGGTGGAACAGATAGTCCGCCGTCACCATGCCGAGCACGGCGTCGCCCAGAAACTCCAGCCGCTCGTTGCTGCCGAAGCCGCCGCGGTGCTCGTTGGCGTAGGAGCTGTGGTAGAGCGCGCGCTCGAGCAGTTCCTTGTTTTCAAACGTGTAATTCAGCCGTTTTTCCAACGTATGCATTTCTTTTCATACGCTCCTCTCTCCAACAGCTGAAAAAGGAAACCCCGCCGCCGATCTGACAGTGGGGTCTCTTTTTTCAGTTGTTGATTTTATTCGTCAGATACTTGACACAGTCGCCCACCGTCTTCAGGCCGGTCAGATCCTCTTCCTCGATCTCGCCGATGTCGAACTCTTCCTCCATCGCCATCACAAGCTCCACCAGATCGACAGAATCAGCGCCCAGGTCGTCCACAAAGGAACTGTCCATGGTGATCTCGTCGGCGTCAATGGCGAACTGCTCGGCGATCAGGTCCTGCATCGTCTTGAAGATATCCTCCGTCGTCATGAGGCATTCTCCTCCTTTCGGGCATTGTCTTGAAAAATAATACGGCAAAGCCATACCACTGTCAATACCTTTTTCTGTGAAATTATTCCTTTTCCACGCGCATGAGGTCGATGTTCGCCTCAATGTCGGCGACGAGACCGCTCTGCGCAAACTGCTTCGCCTGTCCGACGGCGTTTTCGATGGCCTCGGCGTTCGACGCGCCGTGCGCCTTGATGACAGGCTTCGAGATGCCGATGAAGGCCGTTCCGCCGACCTTGTTCGGGTCGAGCTGCGCCTTGAAATCGCGCAGTCCCGGCATCACGGCGAGCGCCGCGAGCTTTGTCAGGAGGTTCTTCTTGAACATCCCCTTGAGCGCGCTGCCCGCGAACGAACCCACGCCCTCCATCGTCTTGAGGAGGATGTTGCCGGAAAAGCCATCCGTCACGATGACGTCGCAGCCGCCCTTGATGGCCTCCTTGGCCTCGATATTGCCGATGAAGTGCAGGTGCCCGGCCGCGTCCGCCTCGCGCAGGCGCACGAGCGTCTGCTTCTGCAGGTCGGTGCCCTTGCTGTCCTCCGCGCCGATGTTGAGCAGGCCCACGCGCGGCGTCCCGATCCCCAGAACGCGCTTTGCGTAGAAGTTGCCGAGATATGCGAACTGCACGAGGTACTCCGGCGTACACTCCGCGTTCGCGCCGCAGTCGATCAGCACGGCGCGCCCCGTTGTCGTCGGGATAACGGGGGCCATTGCCGCGCGGCGGATACCGCGCACGCGCTTGGTAATGAGCGTCGCGCCCGTGAGGAGCGCCCCGGTCGAGCCAGCGGAGACGAGCGCGTCCGCCTTGCCGTCGCGCAGCATCGTGAGTCCCACGCCCATGGACGTATCCTTCTTGTGGCGGAACACCGTGGCCGGGTCGTCGCACATCTCGACGGTCTGCGTCGCGTTGGCGATCTCCACGCCCTGCGGCACGGTCTTTTCGCCGCATTCCTCCAGCGCGCGCAGGATCTGCGCCGCGTCGCCGGTCAGGACGATGTCCACGCCCCAGCGCGCACGCCCCTGCAGCGCGCCCTTCACGATCTCGAGCGGCGCGTTGTCGCCGCCCATCGCGTCAACGATGATTTTCACTTGGCGAGCACCTCCTCCTGCAGCGTCCCGATTTTCTCGAGCGAGCGCTTCGAAAGCTCCGCGTTCTTGTTGCGCTTGCCCTTCACGCGGTAGCCCAGCTGCGGCATGATGCCGAAGTTGATGTTCATCGGCTGGAACGAGCCGACGGATTCGTTGCTGACATAGAGCCCGAGCGCGCCGATGGCCGTCTCCTGCGGGAAGTCGATGGGGGCTTTGCCCTGCAGGCGGCGCTCCGTCTCCACGCCCACGAGAAAGCCCGAGGCGCACGACTCGACGTACCCCTCCACGCCGGTGATCTGCCCGGCAAAGGAGATGCGCTCCTCGCCGCGCAGGCGGTAATACCGGTCGAGCAGGCGGGGCGAGTCGAGATAGGTGTTGCGGTGCATGACGCCGTAGCGCAGGAACTGCGCGTCGTGGAGCGCCGGGATCATCGTGAACACGCGGCGCTGCTCGGGCCACTTCAGGTGGGTCTGGAAGCCCACGAGGTTATAGATCGAGCCGTCGGCGTTGTCCTTGCGCAGCTGCACGACGGCATACGGCTCGCGCCCGGTCTTGGGATCCGGCAGGCCGCGCGGCTTGAGCGGGCCGTAGCGCAGCGTGTCCTCGCCACGGCGGGCCATGACCTCCACGGGCATGCAGCCCTCAAAGACCTGCCCGTCCTCGAAGCCGTGTACCTCCGCCTCCTGCGCGTGGATCAGCTCCTGCCAGAAGGCCTTGTACTCCTCCTCGCTCATGGGGCAGTTGATATAGTCGGGCGTACCCTTGTCATAGCGGGAGGCGAAATACGCGCTCTCCATGTCAACGCTCTCAAAGCTCACAAGAGGGGCGGCGGCGTCGTAGAAATGCAGCGTCTCGTCCTTTTCGCCCCAGAGCTGCGGCAGCTTCGCCGCGAGGGCGTCGGACGTCAGCGGGCCGGAGGCGATGACGACCTCCCCGGCTGGGATCTCCGTCACCTCGCCGGGGACGACGGTGATGTTCGGGTGGCTTTGCACCGACTCGGTCACCATCCGCGCGAAGCCGTGCCGGTCGACAGCCAGCGCGCCGCCCGCCGGGACGGCAGTTGCGTCCGCGCAGCGGATAATCAGGCTCCCGAGCCTGCGCAGCTCCTCCTTCAGCAGACCCACCGCGTTCTCCAGCCCCGCCGCGCGCAGCGAGTTCGAGCAGCAGAGCTCGGCGAAGTACGCCGTCTCGTGCGCGGGGGTCTTCTTCTCCGGCTTCATCTCGCGCAGTGTCACCTCCACGCCGCGCTCTGCCAGCTGCCAGGCACATTCCGAGCCCGCGAGGCCCGCGCCGATCACTGTTACCTTCATGTGTTATTCCTCAGTTTCTTCCGTCTTGGTGGCGGTCTTTTTGGCCGCCGTCTTTCTGGTGGTTGTCTTTTTTGCGGCCGTTTTCGTGGTCTTTTTTGCCGCTGTGGTCTTTTTGGCGGTTGTTTTTTTCGCGGTGGTCTTTTTCGCCGCCGTCTTCTTCTCGGCGGGCTTTTCCTCAGCAGCCGATGCGGTCTCCGCCGCCTTGTCGGCGCTCTCCTCCGCCGCGGCGGGCTTTTTCGGGTAGCCGCGCTTGTCCTCGGGGAGGAAGTTGGCGCAGGCCGGGTTGATGCAGAACGGCTTTTTGAAGCCGCGGCCCGATTTCTTGAACATCGTCTGGCCGCAGACGGGGCAGTCGTCCTTCACCGGCACGTCCCACGTCATGAAGTCGCACCGATTGTTCTCGTCCGCGCTTGTCTGCCGCTCGCAGCAGTAGTAGGTATACTGCTTGCCGCTCTTCTTGCTCACGCCCGTGCGCTTCATGAGCCGCCCGCCGCACTTGGGGCAGCGGCCCGGCATCTGCACGACGAGGGGCTTGGTGAACGTACACTCCGGATAGCCCGGGCAGGCGAGAAAGCGCCCGAAGCGGCCGGACTTGACGACCATGTTGCGTCCGCAGATGTCGCACTTTTCCTCGCTGACCTCGTCGGGCACCTTGAGATAGACGCCCTCCATGTCCTTTTCAACCTGTTCGAGGTTGGTGTGGAACGGCTGGTAGAACTGGCGCAGCAGCGCCTTCCAGTTCTCCTTGCCCGTCTCGACCTCGTCGAGCTCCTCCTCCATATGCGCCGTGAACTTCACGTCCACGATGTCCTGAAAGCGCTCGCACATGAAGCCGTTGACCACCTCGCCGAGCGGCGTCGTGCGCAGGTACTTACCCTCCTTGACGACATACTCGCGGTCGAGGATTGTCGAAACGGTCGGCGCGTAGGTTGAGGGGCGGCCGATGCCGTTTTCCTCCATCGTCCGGATGAGCGTGGCGTCGGTGAAGCGCGCGGGCGGCTGGGTGAAGTGCTGCGCCGGGGCGAAGCTCTCCAGCTCGACAACCTCGCCCTCGTGCAGCTCCGGCAGCGCGGGCTCCTTCTCCTCCTTCTCGTCGTCGCGGCTTTCCTCATAGACGGCGGTATAGCCCGCGAACTTGAGACTGCTGGCACTGGCGCGGAAGGTGTGCTCCCCCGCCGCCAGCTCGACGCTCACGCTGTCGTAGACGGCGTTTGCCATCTGGCTGGCGAGAAAGCGGCTCCAGATCAGGCGGTACAGGCGGTACTGCTCGCCCGTCAGGTCGCCCTTGACCTGCTCGGGTGTGAGGGTGACATTGCTGGGGCGGATGGCCTCGTGCGCGTCCTGCGCGCCGGCCTTCGTCTTATACTGGCGCGCCGTCTTGGGGCGGTAATCAGGACCGTAGCGCCCATCGATGAAGTCGCGCGCCGCGGCCTGCGCCTCCTCGGAGATGCGCAGCGAGTCGGTACGCATGTAGGTGATCAGGCCCACCGTGCCCTCGCCCGTGATGTCGACGCCCTCATAGAGCTGCTGGGCGATGGCCATCGTGCGCCGGGGCGTCATGTTGAGCTTGCGTGAGGCCTCCTGCTGCAGCGTGGAGGTTGAAAACGGGGGTGAGGGGCTGCGCTTTTTGTCCGTGCGCTTCACGCTCCTGACCGCGAACGGCAGATCCCGCAGCTCCTGCTGGATCCGCTCGATATCGGCCTGCGACTGCGGCTCGTACTTCTTGCCGCCCTGCCCGTAGTAGTGCGCGCAGAACTTGACGCCCGCGTCGTTTCGCAGCATGGCGTCGAGCGTCCAGTATTCCTGCGGCACGAAGTCGCGGATTTCTTTCTCGCGGTCGGCGACCAGACGCATCGCGACCGACTGCACACGGCCCGCGGACAGGCCCCTGCGGATCTTCTTCCACAGCAGCGGCGAGAGCTGGTAGCCGACGATACGGTCGAGAATGCGGCGCGCCTGCTGCGCGTCGACGAGGTTCTGGTCGATCTCGCGTGGGGCAGCGATGCTCTCGGTCACGACCTTGCGCGTGATCTCGTTGAAGGTCACGCGGTGGGCACGCTCATCCGGCAGCTCAAGCAGATACTTCAGGTGCCAGCTGATGGCCTCTCCCTCGCGGTCCGGGTCGGTCGCGAGATAGACAGCGGCACTCTCGTCGGCCGCCGCACGCAGGTCGCGGATGATGTCCTCTTTGCCCTTGATGGGGCGGTAATCCGGTTCAAAATCGTTGTCCACATCCACGCCGAGCTTGCTCTTGGGCAGGTCGCGCAGATGGCCCATGCAGGCCTTCACCTGATAGCTCGGCCCCAGGTACTTGCCAATCGTCTTGGCCTTGGCCGGGGACTCCACGATCACCAGGTTTTTCTCAGCCTTTTTTGCCATAGATCCAGTACTCCTTTTATTCCTTCAGCTCGACCGCGCGCAGGAAGCACCTTGCTCCCGCCTCACAGGTCAGGCCGTCAATTTCCAAAATCGTCAGTGCCGAGAGGACCCGCCGCATCGGCAGATCCGTCCGCAGCGCGAGATCGTCCGTCAGCATCGGCTCCGTCGTCGAGAGCGTCCGCAGGACGAGCATCTGCTCGTCCGTGAGCCCGTGGTCGCCGCTCAGATCCAGCACGGGGAGGGTGGGCTTTTCCTCCCTCTCCGCCTGCGGCTTCTGCGCGGGCGAATCGGGCTGCGGCGGCTCGCTCCCCTCCGGCATCGGCGGGAGCTTCGCGCCCGTCTTGTGCAGGCGCAGCGGAAAGCGTGCCTCGTATTCGCCGAGAATGTCCCACGCGCAGCTCGCAAGTCCCGCGCCCTCGCGGATGAGTTCGTTGCAGCCGCGGCTTGCCTCCGCCGTGATCGGGCCGGGTACGGCAAACACGTCCCTCCCCTGATCGAGCGCGAGGTGCGCCGTAATCAGCGCGCCGCTGCGCGGCGGCGCTTCGACCACCACGCTCGCAAGCGTCAGGCCGCTCATGATGCGGTTGCGCACGGGGAAGTGGCCGCTGCGCGGCTCCGTCCCCGGCGGGTACTCCGAGAGCAGTACGCCCACCGCGGCAATGTCCTCATAGAGCCGCCGGTTCTCCGCGGGATAGACCACGTCCACCCCGCCGCCGAGTACGGCCGCTGTCAGCCCTCCGGCGCGCAGCGCGCCCCGCTGGGCCGCCGCGTCGATGCCGCGGGCCATACCGGAGACGACCAGCGCTCCCTGCTTCGCCATCTCATAGCCGAACTCCTCCGCCACCGCCACGCCGTAGGGCGTACACGAGCGAGTGCCGACGACGGCAATCGCCGCCTCCTCGTCAAACAGCGGCAGCGCGCCGCGCCCGTAGAGCAGCACCGGCGGATCGTAGATCCCGCGCAGGCGGTTTGGGTAGGCCGCGTCCTGCATCGTGAGGATAAACTGCTCCTTGCGGGCGCACTCCTCCAGCACGCGCTCGGCGCGGTCGAGCGACTTGTCGCCCAGCAGCTCCGCCTGCGCGCGGGTCATCCCCTCGGCCAGCAGAAGCTCCTCCGTGTCCGCGTAGTAGATGTCCTCCGGCGACTGGAAATGCTCCAGAAGCAGGAGCCTGCTGCGGCTGCTCAGCCCCGGCAGGGTTGTCAGCCATGTCCAGAATTTCAGCGCTGCCATCGTCCGCACCTCCCGGCTGTATAGGTTGTCTCCTCAATTGACAAGGGTATTCTCAGCGATATGCCTCCCACAAGAGAACCGATGCCGCGACCGCCGCATTGAGCGACTCGCAGCGCGGCGACATGGGGATGCGCACCGTCTCGTCGCAGAGCGCGAGCACCTCGTCAGATAAGCCGCGCCCCTCCGAGCCGATCGCGAGCACCGCGCGGGTATAGTCCGCCGCGCGCGCGTCGACCGTGTCATCCCGCAGGGCGGCCCCGAGCAGGCGCAGCCCGCTCCCGCGCAGCACCTGCGCAAACGTCTCGACCGTACACGTCCACACCGGGCGGCGGAACACCGCGCCCATCGACGAGCGCACCGTCTTCGGTGAAAACGGATCCGCGCACCCCGGCAGGAGCACCAGCCCGTCCGCCTCGAACGCGTCGAGCGTGCGCAGGATCGTTCCGACGTTGCCGGGGTCCTGCACGCCGTCGAGCGCGAGATAGCGCGCCCCCGTGAGCGTCTGCGGGCACTCCGTCCGCGGCAGGCGGCAGGTGAACACCACGCCCTGCGGCGTTTTGGCCGGGGAGATGAGCTGCATCACGTCCTCCGGCACCTCGACAAGGCGCACGCCCGCGTGGATGCCGTCCGGCAGCGCCATGCCGCGCGTCGCGGCGACGGTCAGAAGCTCCGCCCCGTGCAGCAGCGCCTCGTGCAGCAGCTTCGGGCTGTCGCAGAGAAACTCGCCCCGCTCGCGCCGGTAGCTCCCGGAGGAGGCAAGGCGGCGCAGATGCGCCACAAGCGGATTATGCCGGCTGGTGATGGTTTCCATAGTCTTCTCCTCGGTCAGATGCATGTAATTTGACACTTTATTATAAACTACGCTTTCCGCTTTTGCAAGCACCCATACATTAAAATTAGAAATGCAAGAAAATACCCGGTATGCGGCGCATACCGGGTATCGGTTTTAAAGAAAGCACGCATTTTCCGCGCGGCGAGCGTACTGCTCCTCCAGCTCATGCTGGTGGTAGAGGTAGCCCGGATCGTCGAAGTACTTCGCGCCCGCGGGGCACTTCTTCACGCACGCGCAGCACTTGATGCAGATGCCGCGCACCTCCTCCGGGTGCGCCGGGTCGATCGAGCCCATCGGGCACAGCCCCGCGCACAGGCCGCAGCCGGTGCAGCGGGTGAGGTCGGTTTTGGGCCTTACCTTGAGGATATTGATGTGGTTCCCGGCGCGGTCACGCGGGGTGTAGTAGGGGCGGATCGGCTCTTCTCCGCGCACGGAAACCGGCTCCGCCGGGGCAGCCGGGAGCGCGCGCACCTTCTCCGTGAGGGCGCGGGAAAAATCGTCCATCTCCGCCATGTCCGCCGCGTCGGGACGGCCCGCGCCGAGTGTGCGGGAAAACGAGTGCTCCCCGACGAAGGCCGCGCCGCCCACGACGGCAAAGCCGTCCGCGTGGAGAATATCCCGCAGCTCGATGAGCGAATCGTCAAAGTTCCGGTTGCCGAAGAGCACCACCGCAGCCGCCAGTGCGCCGCCGCCCTGCACCCGTTCCTTCAGAAACGGCAGCAGCACGTTCGGCACGCGCCCGGCATACGTCGGCACGCCGAAGATCACGAGCTCCTCGGGTGCAAAGTGCAGTGTCTCCTGCCGCGCCTGCGGCGGCGTGAAGTCCATCGCGGACAGCTCCGCGCCGAGCTGCTGCGCCGCCTGCGCCGCGATGCGGCGGACGGTCTTTTCCGTGGTGCCGGTGCCGCTGAAATACACGGCATGTACGCGGCGAATCTGCATGGTGCATCCCTCCTCAAAGCGAGCCGTTACAGCTCGAAATCCTCCTTCTTGAGCGTGTCCGTCGCCAGCTTCACCGGCCGGGGCGGGACGCGCTTGAGCGGGTCATAGCGAAAGCTCGCGCAGTGTTCCCCCGCGGAGACGACGCCGCGCCTGCGGCAGGCGACCTGATCGGCTCCGATGGGCGCGCCCTTCTCGCAGTAGGCGCAGCGCGGTTCGATTTTCTTGCGAAACAGCTGCATACTTCTCTCCTCTCAGAGCGTGTAGAGCTTGACGGCGTCGTCCTCGCAGACGGCCTTGATCTGCGTGATCGGGTGGTCGTAGCTGTCGATGATGGCGACGGAGATGGGATCCTCCAGCTCCTTCTGGATCGTGCGGCGCAGGTTGCGCGCGCCGTAGGTCATGGAGTAGGACTTCTTGACAAGGTAGGCCTCGAGGCTCTCGTCCCAGGTGAAGGTGAATCCCTTGTCGGCAAGTGAATCGCGCAGCTCGCCGAGCATGATGCGGGCGATGTGCGTGAAGTTCTCCTCCGTCAGGCGGTTGAAGTAGATGATCTCGTCGACACGGTTGATGAACTCCGGGCGCAGGAACTCCTGCAGCGCCTTCATGACGCGCTCCTTGCCCTGCTCGTCGGCGGTGCGGCCGAAGCCGACGGCGCCGCCCGCGCGGTCGGAGCCCGCGTTCGAGGTCATGACGATGACGGTGTTCTCAAAGTTCACCTTGCGGCCGTGCGCGTCGGTCAGCTCGCCGTCGTCGAGGATCTGCAGCAGGACGTTCAGCACGTCCGGATGCGCCTTCTCGATCTCGTCGAACAGGATGACGGAATACGGCTTGCGGCGGATCTTCTCGGTCAGCTGGCCGGCCTCGTCATAGCCGACATAGCCCGGAGGCGAGCCGACGATGCGGGAAACGGAGTGCTTCTCCATAAACTCGGACATGTCGAGCCGGATCAGGCTCTCGGGCGAGTCAAAGAGGTCGGCGGCGAGCTGCTTGACCAGCTCCGTCTTGCCGACGCCTGTGGAGCCGACAAAGATGAAGCTGACGGGCTTGTGCTTCGGAGAGATGCCGACGCGGTTGCGGCGGATGGCGGCGGTCACGGCCTCGACGGCCTCGTCCTGTCCCACAATGTGCTGCTTGAGCCGCTGGTCCAGCTCGCTCAGGCGCTTATACTCCTCCTCACGGATCTTGCTGGCGGGGATCTTCGTCCACAGCTCGATGACGCGGGCGATGTTGTCCATCGTCAGCTCGGGCGTGCCGAGCTTTTCGAGCTCCTCGAGCTCACCCTGAATCCGCATCTCCTGACTGCGCAGCTCCGCGATGCGGGCATAGCGCGCGTCGAGCTGCTCCTCGGTCAGCTCCTTGCCTTCCTCGGGCTCGGCGGACATGAGCGTCTCGCGCTCGAAGGTGACGTTTTCGAGGTCGCGTTTGAGCTCCATCCTGCGGTTGATGTTCTTATCGTGCAGGTTCATGTCGGAGCAGGCCTCGTCGATGAGGTCGATGGCCTTATCGGGCAGGAAGCGGTCGGTGATGTACCGCTCGGAGAGCTTGACGGCCTGGCGCAGGATGCCCTCGGGGATCTTCACGCCGTGGAAGCTCTCATAGTAGTGGGCGATGCCCTTGAGGATCTTGAGCGTGTCCTCCATGCTCGGCTCGTTGACGATGACGGGCTGGAAGCGGCGCTCGAGCGCGGTGTCCTTCTCGATGTGCTTGCGGTACTCGTTGAAGGTCGTCGCGCCGATGACCTGAATCTCGCCGCGGGAGAGGGCGGGCTTGAGGATGTTGGCGGCGTTCATGCTGCCCTCGGCGTCGCCCGCGCCGACGATGTTGTGTACCTCGTCGATCACGAGGATGACGTTGCCGAGCTTGCGGATCTCCTCGATCAGGCCCTTCATGCGGCTTTCAAACTGGCCGCGGAACTGCGTCCCGGCGACGAGCGCCGTCAGGTCGAGGAGGTAGACTTCCTTGTCGCGCAGCTTGAAGGGCACCTCACCCGTGACGATGCGCTGGGCCAGTCCCTCGGCGATGGCCGTCTTGCCGACGCCCGGCTCACCGATGAGGCAGGGATTGTTCTTCTGGCGGCGGTTGAGGATCTGAACGACGCGCTCGATCTCCTCGGCGCGGCCGATGACGGCGTCGAGCTTGCCGTCGCGGGCGCGCTGGGAGAGGTTGATGCAGTAGTTGTCGAGATACTTTTTCTTCTTATCGGCCTTGCGCTCGCGCGTGTCGCGGGACTTGCCGCCCGCGGCGCCGCCCTCCTCGGGCTTTTCCGCGGGGGAGCCGCTGCCGAACAGGCGGTTGAGGAACGGGAACGTCGCGGTCTTGCCGCTCTCCTCGTCGTCATCGCCGTCGCCCTCGGGCAGGTCGCTCATCTCCTCGGCGCCGCCGAAGGCCTGCATCATCTCGTTGTTCAGTCCCTCGAGATCGTCCGGGCTGATGCCCATGCGCTTCATCATGTCCTCCACCTGCGGCAGCCCGAGCTGCGCCGCACACTTGAGGCAGAGGCCCTCATTGACCGTCTCGTTCTTCTCATTCGTACGGGAGATGAACACCACGGCCACATTCTTCTTGCATCGGGAACAAAGAGTAGGTTGCATAGTTTTCCTCCGTTAACCAATCGGGATTTTTATCGCATCAGAGACCGGAAATCCAGTCCAGCGGGCTGTGCTCGGCGAAAAAGCGCAGCAGTCGGGACTGCTCCACCGTCTCCGGGGTAAGCAGAATATCAAATTTACGCAGCGCCCACACGACCACGAACACGACCAGCGCGCCCCACAAAAGGCCGAGCGCACCGCCGCCGACGGCGTTGGCCCCGTGGATCACCGGGAGCTTCGTGACGAGCTGGAGCGGCTTTGACAAAAGCCCCAGCACCAGAAGCAGCAGCACGAACGATACGACGTATACCAGCGTATACGCCACCGAGTGCGCCACGCTCTGCGACAGCGCCGCCAGCAGCGACGCACCCGACTCCTGCGCGGCGCGTACCACCTGCTGCGTCAGCTCCTGCAGGCGCTCGCCGATGAAGCCGAAATCCGCGAGCACGCTCTCGGCCGAGGCCGATTCCTGCCGCGTGAGCTTCTGTTCAATGCGCCGCTCGACGAGCGGGGAGAGCTTCTGCGCCACGGGATCGGCCAGGCGATCCGCCGCCCACGACGCCAGCACAAACGCCAGCACCACGACGATCAGGCCCGTCAGACTCTTGAGCAGTCCCTTTTTTGCGCCGATGACAACCGCCGCAAGCAGGGCCGCCGCAATGAGCAGATCTGCAATGAGTGCCATAGTTCCTCCTTACGGCAGATAGAGGCTCGCGGAAGCGGAACCGGCCAGCACGGCCGAGCCGTCCGCGCGCATGAGCACCTGCCGCGCCGTGCTCACGCCCTCAAGCGTTGCGTGTTCGTTCCAGTTTTTGTCATAGATCGTCAGGCGGTCACTGTAGAGCACCGCGATATACCGCCCGGCGGCGGAGATGCCCAGCACCTCGCTGCTGATCTCCAGACGCGCAATCTCGCTGCCGGCGCTGCTGACCGTGGCGAGCACGGCCTGACTGCCGGACTTATAGTCGCCGAGCAGAAGCGCGGCATAGCCGTCGCCGCTCAGGCTGCACCGGCGCAGGTACTTCCCGCCGAAGCTGTAGCTCGCCGTCTCCTTGCCGCCGCTGCTCAGAAAGTGCAGCGCGTCCTCCGACACGGCGCACAGGCGGCTGCCGACATGGCCGATGTCATAGACCGCGCCGCCCTCGAGCGTGCAGGTCGCCGCGGGCGTCTCGGACGTGAGCTTGTAAAAGACGATGCTGCTGCGGTAGCTGCCGTCCTCCTGCCCCATCGTGACGGCGGCGAGGTGCTTGCCGTCGGACGTGACGGCGGCGGTCATGATGAAGCGGTCGGACGAGTCGAACTCAAAGGTCATACTCCCCTTCGCGTCGTAGACCTCGACGGCGGCCTTATAGCCGCTCTTGTTGACCGTCGCGGCGAGCATGCCGCCCTCGTTTGCGGTGACGGCGAGGATCTCACCGCCGCACGTCAGCTGGCGCACAAGGCCGTGGCTGTCGAGGACATAGATCTCCGTGCCGCCGATGTCATAGGCGACGGCGCGCCCGCCCGCCGTAAACACGGCCGCGTGCGAAAACTTCACCTGCGTGTGGTAGCGAACGGCCCCGTCCTCACCGAGGACGCTGATCTGCCCGTCGGAGGCCATAATCAGGCTCCCATCGAGCGATGTGAACACCGCGCTCTTCTCCACGGCGTAGCGGTAGAGCTGGGCGCAGCCCGTCTCGTCCTTCTGCGCCTGCCGGTAGATCACGGCGCGGCGCAGACCGTCGAAGCTGCCGTGATCCCACAGCAGCGCGACCGCCACGACCGCGAGCACCACGGCCGCCGCGATCCCCAGCCACTTCAGGCGCTTTTTGTAGTTTTTCTTCTGGATGCGCCGGGGCGCCTCCTCCTGGGGGTTGCCCAGGTCATACTCCCATTTTTCCATTGAGTCTTTCATCCTCATACCACACGCGCGTCAGGTACAGTCCGCCCGGCGGCGCCGTCGGCCCCGCGAGCGTCCGGTTGCCGGAGTCGAGAATCGCGGGGATGTCCTCCGGCCGGAGCTTCCCCTCCGCGGCGTAGAGCACGGTGCCGGTGATGGCCCGTACCATATTATACAGAAATCCGTTCGCGCATACCTTTAACTCCAGCAGTTCGCCGCTGCGCGTGACGCGGCAGTAGTAGATCGTGCGGACGGTGCTGCGCACGTTCGTACCCACGCTGCGCACGGCGGCAAAGTCGTGCGTTCCCTCAAAGGCGCGGGCGGCGCGGTCCATCACAGCCTCATCAAGTCGCTTCGGGTAGAAGTATGCCCGGTTGACATAGAACGGGTTCTTCACGCGGGAATTATAGATCCGGTAGGTGTACTCCTTGCGGATGCACGATCCGATGGCGTTGAAATCGTCCGCGACCTCATACGCCTCGAGCACAGCGATGTCCTCCGGAATGTGGGTGTTGACGGCAAAGGGCAGGCGGTCGACGGGGATGCGCGAGGACGTGTGGAAATTGGCCACATAGTGCTCGGCGTGGACGCCCGCGTCCGTCCGGCCGCAGCCGACGACGCGGACCGGCTCGCCACAGACCATCGACAGACCCTTCTCCAGCGTCTGCGCGACGGTGACCTCGGTCTTCTGCACCTGCCAGCCGTGGTAGGCCGTGCCGTTATACATTAAAATCAGGGCGATATTGCGCATAAAAGCCTCCGGTGCGGCCGGTTTACAGGCCGCATTTTTTCAGCGCGATGATCCCGGCGACGAGCAGGACAAAGCCCGCGATCACGAGATAATCCGCCGTGCGGTAGCGCAGGACGTGCAGCGCCGTGCGGCCCTCGCCGCCGTGGTAGCAGCGGCACTCCATCGCCGTCGCCAGCTCGTCGGCGCGGCGGAAGGCGCTGATGAACAGCGGCACAAGGATCGGGATGAGCGCCTTGGCGCGCTGGAAAATATTGCCGCTTTCAAAGTCGGCGCCGCGCGCCTTCTGTGCGGACATGATCTTGTCCGTCTCCTCGATGAGCGTCGGGATAAAGCGCAGCGCGATCGACATCATCATCGAAAGCTCATGGATCGGCGCGTGAATCTTCTTCAAAAAGCCGAGCAGGCTCTCCAGCCCGTCCGTGAGGGAGATGGGGCTCGTCGTATACGTCAGCAGGAACGTCCCCATGATGAGCATCACGATCCGCACGACCATGAAGCCCGCCGACCAGATGCCCTCCCACGTGATGTGGCGCAGGAGCCACACGTCGCACACCGGCGTTCCGCCGGTGAAGAACAGGTTCATGACCGCCGTGAAGATCACGATCACGAACACGGGCTTGAGCCCGCGGGTCAGCGCGCTGAAGTGTACCTTCGAGACGAGGATGCACGCGAGCAGCACCGCAGCCACGACACCGTAGCTCACGAGCCACTTGGCGTTAAACAGCGCGACGATATAGAGCACGACGGCCAGAATCTTTGTGCGCGGGTCGAGCCGGTGGATAAACGTATCGCCGGGGAAAAACTGGCCGAGGGTGATATCCTTCAGCATGCCGCATGCCCCCCTTTCAGGGCCAGCAGCTCGGCCTTGAGATCCTCAATGGTATAGACCGCCGGGTCGATCGGCAGGCCGCGGCGGCGCAGCTCGCCGGCGATTTTCGTCACCTGCGGCACGTCGAGCCCCACGCGCTCCAGCTCCTCCGCGCGGGCGAACACCTCGCGCGGGGTACCCTGCATGAGAATATGCGAATCGCAGAACACGACGATGCGCCCGGCGTTGCGGGCGATCTCCTCCATGCTGTGGCTGACGAGGATGACAGTCGTGCCGCGGCGCTCGTGATAGGCGCGGATCTGCGCGAGCACGGCCTCGCGGCCGCGCGGGTCAAGCCCCGCCGTCGGCTCGTCGAGGATGAGTACCTTCGGCTCCATCGCAATCACGCCCGCGATGGCCACGCGGCGCTTCTGTCCGCCGGAGAGCTCAAAGGGCGACTGGGCGAGCATGTCCTCGCTCAGGCCGACCAGCTCCGCCGCCTCGCGTACGCGGCGGTCGATCTCGTCTTTCGAAAGGCCCATGTTGCCCGGGCCGAAGGCGATGTCCTTATAGACTGTCTCCTCAAAGAGCTGATACTCCGGATACTGGAACACCAGCCCCACCTCGAAGCGCACGCGGCGGATCTTCTTCGGCTCGGCCCAGATGTCGCGCCCCTCGAGCAGGATGCGCCCCTCCGTCGGGCGCAGCAGGCCGTTGAGGTGCTGGATAAACGTGGATTTGCCTGACCCGGTGTGGCCGATGACGCCGAGAAACTCCCCCGGTGCGACCTCCAGATTCACCCCGTCCACGGCGCGGCGCTCGAAGGGCGTCCCGGCGCTGTAGGTATGGGTCAGGTTCTCTATTTTCAAAATCGGTTCCAATGGCTTACTTCCCTTCCGCGCCGTCAAACGCCTGGCAGATGGCGCGGGCACATTCCTCCACGGAGATGGCGTCCAGCGGCAGATCCATCCCCTCCTGATTCAGCTCATACAGCAGCTCCACCGTGTCCGGCACGGTGAGCCCCAGTGCACGCAGCTGCTCCACGCGCCGGAAAATCTCGCGCGGCGGGCCGTCGAGCACCTGCTCGCCGTCGTTCATGACGATCACGCGGTCGGCCTCGAGCGCCTCGTTCATGTGGTGCGTGATGAGCACGACCGTGATCCCCCGCTCGCGGTTGAGCCGGTGGACGGTTGAGAGCACCTCGCGCCGCCCGACGGGGTCGAGCATGGCGGTCGCCTCGTCGAGAACGATGCACTCCGGCTCCATCGCGATCACGCCCGCGATGGCCACGCGCTGCTTCTGTCCGCCGGAGAGAAGGTGCGGCGCGTGACGCGTGAACTTCTCCATCCCGACGGCGGTGAGCGCGTCGTCGACGCGGCGGCGGATCTCCTCCGACGGCACGCCGAGGTTCTCCGGCGCGAAGGCGACGTCCTCCTCCACCACGTTCGCGACGATCTGGTTATCCGGGTTCTGGAATACCATGCCGACGCGGCGGCGGATCTCGAGCAGACACGCCTCGTCGCGCGTGTCCATCCCCTCGACATACACCGCGCCGCCCGAGGGCAGGAGCACGGCGTTCATATGCTTTGCCAGCGTGGACTTGCCGGAGCCGTTGTGCCCCAGCACCACCACGAAGCTGCCCCGCTCAATCGAGACGTTCACGTCCTTCAGCGCGGCGCGGGGCTCCTTCCCCTCCTCCGCCGGGTAGGCGAAGGTGAGGTCTTTTGTTTCAATCATTGTCTGCATTGGCTTCTCTTTTCTTATGAAAGGGTGATTTATCTGCACATCCAGCGGCCCGTCGCGCCGCAGGGCAGCGCCATGCCCGAATCGGTGCACGGCAGGCCCAGCTCATCCCACGTCACGCGCCCGCCGAACTTTTTGCCGACGAGCAGCTGCAGGATGTAGCCCAGCACGGACGGGGCGAGGCCGGTTGTATAGCTGTTGAGAATGACGAACAGGGGCTGATCCGACAGCACCCGGGCGCAGAGCTTCACGAAGGGATAGAGGTTCTCCTCGAGCTTCCACACCTCGCCGCCGGGGCCGCGGCCGTAGCTCGGCGGGTCCATGATGATGGCGTCGTACGTCTTACCGCGGCGGATCTCCCGCTCGACGAACTTCGCGCAGTCGTCCACGATCCAGCGGATCGGCGCTTCGGCAAGACCGGAGCATCTGGCGTTCTCCTTCGCCCAGGCGACCATGCCCTTCGCCGCGTCCACATGGCACACCGACGCCCCCGCCTTCGCGCAGGCGACCGTCGCGCCGCCGGTGTAGGCGAAGAGATTCAGCACGCGGATGGGACGCCCCGCCGCGCGGATCTGCTCCATGGCAAAGTCCCAGTTCGCGGCCTGCTCGGGAAAGAGCCCCGTGTGCTTGAAGTTCATGGGCTTGACCTGAAAGGTCAGCTCCTTATAGCGGATGGGCCAGCTCTCCGGGAGCTTTTTCTTGTCCCAGTGCCCGCCGCCCGTCGACGAGCGGCTGTAGCGCGCGTCCGCCGTGCGCCAGCCGCGGTTTCTGTGCTCCGTCTCCCAGATTGCCTGGGGATCCGGGCGCACGAGAATCCGCTTGCCCCAGCGCTCCAGCTTCTCTCCGCCGCCGCAGTCCAGCAGCTCATAATCCTTCCAGCCATCCGCGATCCACATAAAGGGTATACCTCCGCACATTAAATCAGTTTATTATACAATAAATGATATGGAGCGTCAACCGCCTGTTTTTCCCTCGCCTGCGCAAAAAATCCGGCCGGCCGCAGACGCGGCCGACCGGATTTTGCGAATTCTCAAAATGTCTCACAGCGTTCGCGGCTCACAAGCCGTGAATAAGATGAAATCCGTTTTTTGCGGCGGCGTGTACGCCGCAAAAAACTCTTTGCGCTACGCTCTGCGTCACAGGCTGGCATAGCCAGCCGTGGCGCAGAGCGCAGCGAAACCCCTTTCATTCATAAGGGCAGCGCCCTTATGAATGAAGAGAATGAAGGTTTTTCCGGATCGCGGCGATGAACTCCGCGGAGGTCACGGCGTGGGCCTCGACGCCCTCGTCGACAAGGCCGACGAGATCCTTCGTCATTGTCCCCTCGCCGAGCGTGGTGAAGCACGCCTGCTCGAGCCGATCCGCAAACTGCTCGAGGTCCTGCAGGCCGTCGAGCTGGGCGCGCTTGCGCAGCGCGCCCGTCCAGGCGAAGATCGTCGCCATCGGGTTCGTGGAGGTCTGCTCGCCCTTGAGGTATTTATAGTAGTGCTTCGTGACGGTGCCGTGCGCGGCCTCGTACTCGGTCGTGCCGTCGGGCGCGACGAGAACGGAGGTCATCATGGCAAGGCTGCCGAAGGCGGTGGAGACCATGTCGCTCATCACATCGCCGTCGTAGTTCTTGCAGGCCCAGATGAAGCCGCCCTCCGAGCGGATCACGCGGGCGACCGCGTCGTCGATCAGCGTATAGAAATAGGTGATGCCGAGCTCGTCGAACTTCGCCTTATACGTCTCGAACTCCTCTTCAAACACGCGCTTGAACTCGCCGTCATAGACCTTGGCGATCGTGTCCTTCGTGGAGAACCACAGATCCTGCTTCGTGTCGATGGCGTACTGGAAGCACGCGCGGGCGAAGGAGCGGATGCTCCCCTCCTTGTTGTGCTGCCCCTGCCAGACGGCGGGGCCGTCCACCTTCTGCACGACGACGGACTGCACCGCGCCGCTCTCGCCCTTGAACGTCAGCGTCGCGGTGCCGGGCTCGGTTGTGTAGAGATCGACGCTGCGGTACACGTCGCCGTAGGCGTGACGGGCGATGGTGATGGGCTTTTTCCAGTTCTTCACCACCGGGTGGATGCTGTCGATGAGGATGGGCGCGCGGAACACGGTGCCGTCGAGGATGGAGCGGATCGTGCCGTTCGGGCTCTTCCACATCTGCGTGAGCTGAGGGTACTCCTCCATGCGCTGCTTGTTGGGGGTGATGGTCGCGCACTTGACGGCCACGCCCAGTCGGCGCGTGGCGTTCGCGGCGTCCACTGTGACCTGATCCTCCGTCTCGTTGCGGTGCAGCAGGCCAAGGTCATAATACTCCGTCTTCAGGTCGACGAACGGGCAGATCAGCTCGTCCTTGATCATCTTCCAGAGGACGCGGGTCATCTCGTCGCCGTCCATCTCCACCAGAGGAGTTACCATCTTGATCTTTTCCATGAATATCTTACTCCTTATCTCCCATCCGGGCGGCATAGTAGTTCATCAGGCAGCCGTCGAGGATGATCTCCTTCTCATCCTGCGTCAGGCCGCAGACGTGCAGCAGCAGATCGTGGACGCCGCCGTCGGCGCAGATAACCTTGGCGGGGATGTCCTCCTCGCCGGCCTCGATTGCCGCGCGGATGCCGGGCACAAACAGGCAGTCGCCGCTCTGATAGTCAAACGGCGTCCCCTCGTCGATGGTGAAGGGCAGGATGCCCCAGTTGATGCAGTTGGAGCGGTAGCGCTTCGTGGCGAAGCCGTAGCAGACGTTGGCAAAGCCGCCGAGCACCTTCTGGCAGGAGGCCGCCTGCTCGCGGGCGGAGCCGTCGCCGGGCTTGTTGGCAAACACGGCGGAGCCGAACTGCGTGCTTTCGGCGAGCGCCGCGGCATCCCCCACGCGCTCGAGCACATCATGCAGGTGCGCGGGCACGTCGCCTGCGCGGCGCGCCGCCTCCTGCTTCGCGATCTCCTTGGCGCGCGGGACATACTCCGGCACGCGGCGGCTGAGCGTGAACTCCGCAAGGCGCAGGGGGTTCGAGCGGTAGGACGACGTCTCGCCGGAGGGGATGAGCTCGTCAGTCGTCGTGACCGGGTCATGGATGACGGCGGCAAGCTCCACGAGCAGATTCTCACTCAGCGGGTACATTTTGGGCCAGTCGGTGATGTTCGGGCCCATGACAAGCTCGACCGAGGGGTCGGCCTTGCCGAAGCCGTAGTACACACGGTTGGCGTAGACGGACTTGTCGAAGTGGTAGTCGTGGTGGACGGGGGTGTAGTCCACGTCCGTCGCGGCGGTGATGCGGCCGCCGTTTGCCGCCGTGGCGGCGATGGAGCGCGCATCCATCAGGCACACGCCCGCAAACTGCCCCTCGCCGGGCTTCGAGCCCTCGCGGTTCGGGAAGTTGCGCGTCGTGTGGCGCAGGGACAGGCCGTTGTTGGCGGGCACATCGCCCGCGCCGAAGCAGGGGCCGCAGAAGCTCGGCTTGATGATCGCGCCGGACTCGAGCAGCTCCGCCGTCGCGCCGATGCGCATCAGCTCGAGCGACACGGGCACGGACGTCGGGTACACGTCGAAGCTGAACGCGCCGCTGCCGGTATACTTGCCGCGGATGATGTCGGCGGCCTCGGTGATGTTGTCGAACAGACCGCCGCTGCAGCCCGCGATCACGCCCTGATCCGCCCAGACGCCGCCGTCGCGCACTTTATCGGTCAGGTGCGGGTGCGCCTTGGGGAAGCGGCGCTTCGCGTCCTGCTCCACCTGCGCGAGGATCTCCTCGGCGTTATCGAGGAACTCGTGGATCGTCCACGCGTTCGACGGGTGGAACGGCAGGGCGATCATGGACTCAACCTTCGAGAGGTCGATGGTGATGAGCTTATCGTACCAAGCCGTCTTGCCGGGGTGCAGCTCGGTATAGTCCCGCTCGCGGCCGTGCGCGGCGAAGAAGCCGCGGGTCGTCTCGTCCGTCTCCCAGATGGAGGACAGGCACGTCGTCTCCGTCGTCATGACGTCGATGCCGTTGCGGAAGTCGATGGGCAGGCTCTTGATGCCGGGGCCGGCGAACTCGAGCACGCAGTTGTTGACAAAGCCGCTCTCAAACGTCGCCTTGACGAGGGCGATGGCCACGTCGTGCGGGCCGATGCCGCGGCGCGGCGCGCCGGTGAGATAGACGAGCACAACCTTGGGCATGTTCACGTCCCAGGTGTTTTTCAGCAGCTGCTTGGCAAGCTCCGGGCCGCCCTCGCCCACGGCCATCGTGCCGAGCGCGCCGTAGCGCGTGTGGGAGTCGGAGCCGAGGATCATGCCGCCGCAGCGGGCCAGCTCCTCGCGGGCGTAGGAGTGGATGACGCTCTGGTTGGCGGGGACATAGATGCCGCCGTATTTCTTTGCGGCGGACAGGCCGAACATGTGGTCGTCCTCGTTGATCGTGCCGCCCACGGCGCACAGGCTGTTGTGACAGTTCGTCAGCGCGTAGGGAATCGGAAACTCCTTCATCCCGGACGCGCGCGCCTGCTGGATGATGCCGACATAGGTGATGTCGTGGGACACCATCGCATCGAAGCGAACCTTCAGATGCTCCGGGTCGCCGGATGTATTGTGCGCCTGCAGGATATTCCAGGCCATGGTCTGCTGCCGGGCCTCCTGCGCGGAGACGGGTGCGCTGTCGCGCACCTCGCCGTCAACGAGAAAGATGCCGTGGTCAGTGAGCTGAATCATATGTTAGCCTCCTGTGATACAAGGGAAAAGCCCCCGAAAATATATTCCACTTTACTGTAACACACCCGGCGAGGATTGTGAACCGGTTTTGCAAAATTTCAGCAAATTTTTACGCTTGGTATACAGGGGTCGTCCCGACAACCGAAGCAGCGCCCCGGCGGAAAAACCGCCGGGGCGCTGTCATATACCTATTACTTATGCGGTGTGCGTCAGGTCACGCTCTCCGCCGTGCGGGCCAGAACCGTCATCCCCTCCAGCACATCCGCCTTCTGGTCAGCGCTGAAATACGTTCCGGTGCAGATGAACAGGTCGCCGCCGTTGACCGAGAAGATATAGAGCTGGCTGACCGGCGGCACCGACAGGAGCACATCGCGTCCGCCGATGGCATCAATCTCCTCCTGCGTGAACGCTCCGTTTTCGATCATCAGATCAATCGTCTTGTCCGTGAACTGCATCGTGCCCTCCATGTAGATGGCCGCGCTGCCATCGAGCGAGCACATTCTCTTCTCCTGAATGGTCAGCTCGTTGGAATACTCCCCTTCCAACTCTGCGAGCATGTCGCTCATATCGTCCTCCGTCAGGCGCTTGACGCCGCTGAGAAGGAAGCCGACATTGATATTCACCATGTTCTCCTCATCGGACGTATCGGCCAGATAATAAAACGTCAGCGGATCGATGCTCGGATCTGCCAGCCACTCGCTGGCGTCGTACTTCGCGCGCACGGAGCCGTTGGCCACCTCGCTGAGCGTCATCGTGTCGAGAGCCGGCGCGTCGAGCGCGGGATAGTCCACCTTGCTCTCGCCGCAGGCGCACAGCGCGAGCACCAGCAGCAGGCTCAGCACCAGCGCCGGCAGTCTTTTTCTCATAGTCATGTCTCTGTTCTCCTCAATCTTCCCGATTTCGCGATGTTTCGCGTGAGTTGAGTATAACAGACAAGCTGCGAATTGGCAAGCATTTCCTTTTTGTCATTTCCACACAAAAACGCGGTTTATTTTTTCTCTGCCGCTTCCTCGAGTTCCTTCAGCCGCTGCCGGTATTTCGCAGCATGGGCGCAGATGGCCTCGTAGGTCTGTTGGCTGATGTCGTGCTCCATGCGGCAGGCGTCCTCCTCGGCCGTTTTCCGGTCTACGCCGAGCGAGACGAGAAAGCGCGTGAGCATATGGTGCCGGTCGAGCATACTCGAGGCAATCTGCAGGCCGCTGTCGTTCAGGGTGATAAGCCCGTCCTTATCCATTGTAATATACCCGCTCTCGCGCAGGCGCTTTGTTGCATAGGAGACGCTCGGCTTCGTCACGCCCAAATAATCCGCCACGTCGATGGAACGGATATAGCCGTGCCTCTCCTTCATCATCAGCATGGCCTCCAGATAATCCTCAGCCGCTCGCATGATCTTCATGGCAGAGTACACCATCCTTTTCTTTGAATCCACTACAGGTTAACATACTCTAACTGAAAATGCAAGCCGGAGAAAAATTTTTTAAAAAGGGGTTGACAATTTGGGTTAGAGCTGTTAAACTTTTCAGCGGTTAGAGGAACTTAACTTTTGTCTGTTTTGGTCTGAAGATTTGTTCGGATAACCATTCTTTTTTCACCAAAGGTTAGCTCGCTCTAACCTTTAGATTTGGAGGGATATACAATGATGCCGCTTACGCTTGCCAATGTCGGCGAGGAAAACCTGATTCACAAGGTCGGCGGAAACCCCGAGGTCAAGAAGCATCTCGAGGATCTGGGCTTTGTCGCCGGCGGAGCTGTCACCGTGGTGGCCTCGCTGGGAGGGAACATCATCGTCAAGGTGAAGGAAGCCCGCGTCGCCATCAGCGAAGAGATGGCCCGCAAAATTATGATCTGAAAATTATATAGAGAAGGAGAATCACAAGATGAAAACGTTGCGTGAAACCAAAATCGGCGAAACCGTGAAGGTTGTCAAGCTCCATGGCGAAGGTCCGGTCAAGCGCCGCATCATGGACATGGGCATCACCAAGGGCACGGAGGTCTTCGTGCGCAAGGTGGCGCCTCTGGGCGACCCTATGGAGGTCACTGTCCGCGGCTATGAGCTTTCTCTGCGCCGGGCAGACACGGAAATGATCGAAGTCGAGTAATTCAAATAAGGAGCACAAGCAAATGGAAAAACAGATTAAAATTGCTCTGGCGGGCAACCCGAACTGCGGCAAGACGACGCTGTTCAACGCCCTGACCGGTTCGAACCAGTTCGTCGGCAACTGGCCCGGCGTCACCGTGGAGAAGAAAGAGGGCAAGCTGAAAAAGCACAATGACGTGGTCATCATGGACCTGCCCGGCATCTACTCCCTCTCCCCCTACACCCTCGAGGAGGTCGTTGCCCGTAACTACCTGATCGACGAGCGTCCCGACGCCATCCTGAACATCATCGACGGTACGAACCTCGAGCGCAACCTCTATCTGACCACTCAGCTGACTGAGCTGGGTATCCCCGTTGTCATCGCCATCAACATGATCGACGTCGTGCGCAAGAACGGCGACCAGATCAACGTCAAGGAGCTCTCCCGCGAGCTGGGCTGCCAGATCGTCGAGATCTCCGCGCTGAAGGGCGACGGCGTCATGGAGGCCGCCGAGGCCGCCGTGCAGGCCGCGCACAACGCCAAGACCATCCCCATGCACACCTTCTCCGGCCCCGTTGAGCACGCCATCGCCCACATTGAGGAGGCGGCGGTACATAACATGCCCGAGGAGCAGCAGCGCTGGTACGCGATCAAGATCTTTGAGCGCGACGACAAGGTGCTCTCCAAGCTGAACATCCCCGCCGAGACGCTCTCCCACATCGAGGAGGACATCAAGGCCGCCGAGAAGGAGCTGGACGATGACGCCGAGAGCATCATCACCAACGAGCGCTACGTCTACATCGCGGAGATCATCAAGGCCTGCTACAAGAAGAAAAAGGCCGGTCAGCTCTCTGCCTCCGATAAGATCGACAAGATCGTCACGAACCGCTGGCTGGGCCTGCCCATCTTCGCGGTGGTGATGTTCCTGGTCTACTGGATCGCTATGGTCGCCGTCGGCGCCCCCGCGACCGACTGGGCCAACGACGGCGTGTTCGGCGACGGCTGGCATCTGCTGGGCATCGGCTCCAAGGAGTATAACGAAGTGAACGATTCGTACACCGCCGCTATCCAGGCCGTGGATGCCTTCCTCGGCACCGAAATCGACGCGGAGGCCGACGACTTTGACGCAAACGCTCTGCTGGCCGAGATGAAGGGCTTCCAGCCCACCGGCAAGACCGCGACCGTCGATGTCGAGGACGAGGAGACCCTCGCCATGAACACGATGACCGCCTACTATGACACGCTGCCCGAGGGCGCGGACAAGATGGACAACGTCGTTCAGATGACCTACGTCGACGCGGTCGACTATCTCTCCAAAAACGGCTTTGACGCGCCCGATCCCGCCGACTTCGGCGTGTGGGTACCCGGCATCCCCGTCCTGATCGGCAACGGTCTGGAGGCCGCCGGTGCGGCTGACTGGCTGAACGGCCTGATCCTCGACGGTATCGTCGCCGGTGTCGGCGCGGTGCTCGGCTTCGTTCCCCAGATGCTCGTTCTGTTCCTGATGCTCGCCTTCCTCGAGGCCTGCGGCTACATGGCCCGTATCGCCTTCGTTCTGGACCGTATCTTCCGCAAGTTCGGCCTGTCCGGCAAGAGCTTCATCCCCATGCTGATCGGTACCGGCTGCGGCGTGCCCGGCATCATGGCTTCCCGTACCATTGAAAATGAACGTGACCGCCGTATGACGATCATGACCACCACCTTTATCCCCTGCGGCGCGAAGGTTCCCTTCATCGCCATGATCGCGGGCGCCATCTTCAGCGGCAGCGCCTGGGTCTCCACCTCCGCCTACTTCATCGGCATGGCCGCCATCATCATCTCCGGCATCATGCTGAAGAAGACGAAGATGTTCTCCGGCGATCCCGCTCCGTTCGTCATGGAGCTGCCCGCCTACCACTGGCCCACCCTCGGCAACGTTCTGCGCAGCATGTGGGAGCGCGGCTGGTCCTTCATCAAGAAGGCCGGCACGATCATCCTGCTGTCCACGATCTTTGTCTGGTTCACGACCTACTTCGGCTGGGTCGACGGCACGTTCCGGATGCTCGACGAGTCTGAGATCGACGCTTCGATCCTCGCCACCATCGGCGGCGCGATTGCCTGGATCTTCAAGCCCCTCGGCTGGGGCAACTGGCAGGCCGCCGTGGCCTCCATCACCGGCCTTGTCGCCAAGGAGAACATCGTCGGTACGCTCGGCATCCTCTATGGCGGCGGCGACGGCACCGTCTACCAGAACATCGCCGCTGCCTTCACCGGCGTGACGGCCTACAGCTTCCTCGTCTTCAACCTGCTGTGCGCCCCCTGCTTCGCGGCGATCGGCGCGATCAAGCGCGAGATGAACAACCACAAGTGGACGTGGTTCGCCATCGCCTATCAGTGCGGCTTCGCGTATGTGATCGGCCTGATGGTCAACCAATTCGGCGGTGCCTTCACCGGCAACCTCAACGTGCTGGGTCTGATCGTGGCCATCGCGCTGCTGGTGCTGATCGTCTACATGCTCGTCAAGCCCTACAAGGAGGCCGACAAGCTCTCCGCAAAGCTCTGATTTTGCCAAATACTGTCCCTGAAAAGGAGTGATTCTTCATGCTGCAATGGATCAGCACCAATCTTTCCACCATTTTGATTTGTATCGTTTTACTTGCCATTGTCATCCTCATCATCCGAAGCCTGATCCGGCAGAAGAAGCAGGGTAAATCCTCCTGCGGCGCCGGCTGCGCACACTGTGCCATGCATGGCGAATGCCACAAGGGGCACTGAGCACAACGGGGGGGAGACGCGAAGGAATACGCGTCTCCCCCGCACTTTTCCCGGGAGGTTAGATATGCCTAATCAAGAGAAACCGCTGACTCCGTCCGCAATCGGATATCTGCTGATTCTCTCGGAGTTCTGCCGCGACGGCCGGGGAGCCCGATGTATCGACGTAGCCGCCAGAATGAATGTGTCCAAGCCCAGCGCGCACGCGATGATCCGCAACCTCTGCGAGATGCAGCTTGCGGAAAAGGAGCGCTACGGCATCGTCTATCTGACGCAGGCCGGGCGGAAGGCCGCGGCACTGTATGAAACCTGCTACGAGCCGCTCTTCGCGCGCATGCAGGACGTCCTCGCCCTCGACGGCGACGCCTGCCGCCGGGTGGTGCTGGCCGTTCTGGCGCAGGTGCCCGACCGGCTCGAGGAGCTGTCCCGCCGGCTGGCCTGAAAAAACGGCCTGAAATTTTGAAAGGAGATACATTCCCATGATCGAAACCATTCTGAAAATCGACGGCATGATGTGCGGCATGTGCGAATCGCACATCAATGACGTCATCCGCGGCAAGTTCTCCGTCAAAAAGGTCACGTCCTCCCACAGCAAGGGCAAGGCCGTCGTTCTCTCCGAGGAGCCGCTCGACGAGACGGTGCTGCGCGCCGCCATCCACGACACGGGCTATGAGCTGCAGTCCGTCAGCGCCCATCCCTACGAGAAGAAAAAGGGCCTGTCCGGCTTTCTGAAAAAGTGAGCGCGCCCGTCTGTCCGCGCCGCGCGGGTGAGCCCGTACCGCTCTCCGCGCGCGAGGAGCAGCTCTACGGCGTGCAGACCACCGTGCTGCACCGCGACGCGGAGCACGCGGTCTACCGCCTGCGCAGCAGCGACGGCGAGGTCATCAAGACCTGCTACCCCGTCTTCCCCGGCATCACCATCACCTATAACGACGTCCACGCGTCGTACTGTCAGATGGGCCGCGCCGCCGAGACAGGGCTGATCGAAATCAACCACTGCCGCGAGGGACGCGTCGAATATCAGCTTGGTGAGGACTACTTCTACCTCGCGCCGGGCGACCTCTCCGTCACGCTCAAGGACGCATCGCCCGGTGAGGATCGCTTTCCCACCGGGCATTATCACGGCATCACCGTCGACATTGATCCCGCGCGGGCGCCCGACTGTCTGTCGTGCTTTCTCGAGGACGTGACGGTGCGGCCGGGGCTGCTCGCTGAGAAGTTCTGCTGCAACGGCGGCGGCTTTGCCGCCCGCTCCTCGCCACGCGCGGAGCACGTCTTCTCCGAGCTCTACAGCGTCCCCGAGGAGATCCGCAAGGGCTACTTCAAGGTGAAAATCCTCGAGCTGCTGCTCTTTCTGAGCACACTCCCCGCCCCCGCCGCCGGACAGTCCGCCTCGCGCGGCCTGACGCGCACGCAGACGGAGCTGGCGCGCAGAATCAGCGAATACCTCCTCGCACGCACGGAGCAGAAGGTCACGGTCTCGGAGCTCGCGGAAAAGTTCGGTGTCTCCGCCGCGCAGGTCAAAAGCAGCTTTCAGGGCGTGTACGGCATGACTCCCGCGGCCTTCCTCCGGGCGCAGAAAATGCACGGAGCGGCCGAAATTCTTCGAAAAACCGACCGAACGGTACTTGATATTGCCGGACAATTCGGCTATGATAATGCTAGCAAATTCGCCAAGGCATTCCGGGACATGATCGGGGTGTCTCCCAATGCGTACCGCAGCGGTATCGAGCGGGACAGCTGTGCGCCGGAGTCACCGGACGCTCCGCGATGTCCGGGCGATGCTACATAACGCGCCCCTCCGGGCGCATCAAACCTATGCAAATACATATACACTATCTAGGAGGTACTTATCATGAACAATATGGGTAAACTGGGTCTGTTCGTGGGCGGCGTGCTGTTCGGCACGGCGGGCCTGAAGATTCTCACCAGCCGCGACGCCAAGAAGGTCTATACGCAGACGACCGCCGCCGTCCTGCGCGCGAAGGAGTCTGTCATGACGACCGCCACCGCCATCAAGGAGGGCGCGGCCGACATTCTGGCCGATGCCAAGGACGTCAACGAGCAGCGCGCCGTTGACGCCGAGGCCGAGGTCATTGAGGACGCCGCCGAGACGGTCGAGGAGAAGGCCGCCGAGTAACCATGAAGTGCAAGATCCTGCATGAATCCAACGGCCGTATGCGCCTGCACGCCGAGCAGACGCGCATGACGCTGCGGCAGGCGGATATTCTGGAGGCCTACCTGCGGCAGGTCCCCGGCGTGACGGAGGTCAAGATCTACGACCGCACCTGCGACGCGGTGGTGCTCTATCGCGGCGCGCGCACCGACCTGATCCGCGCCCTCGCCGCGTTTTCCTATGCCGCCTCCGAGGCGCTCGCCCCGGAGCACAGCAGCCGCGCCCTCGGCCGCGAATACGAGGATAAGCTCGTGCTCGCCGTGTGCCGCCACTATTTTAAGAAGCTCTTTCTGCCCATGCCGCTGCGCACGGTGATCACCCTCTTCCGCTCGGTGCATTACCTGCGCGCGGGACTCTCGTGCCTGCTGCACGGGAAGATTCAGGTGCCCGTGCTCGACGCAACCGCCATCGGCGTCTCCATGCTGCGCGGCGACTTCGCGACGGCGGGCAGCATCATGTTCCTGCTCGGCATCGGCGATATCCTCGATGAGTGGACGCACAAGAAGTCCGTGGCGGATCTGGCGCAGTCCATGTCCCTCAACGTGGACAAGGTCTGGCTCCAGACACCGCAGGGTGACGTGCTTGTCCCGCTGCACGACGTTCAGGTCGGGGACAGAATCTCCGTGCGCACGGGCGGCATGATCCCGCTCGACGGCAAGGTCGTCTCCGGCGAGGCCATGGTCAATCAGGCCTCCATCACCGGCGAACCGCTCGCCGTCCGCAAGAGCGAGGGCGGCTATGTCTACGCGGGCACCGTCATTGAGGAGGGCGACTGCGTCGTCCTCGTCGAGAAGGCCGCCGGCTCCGGCCGGTACGACCGCATTGTCCACATGATCGAGGAGTCCGAAAAGCTCAAGTCCGACATGGAGGACCACGCCGCGCACCTCGCCGACCGTCTCGTGCCGTACAGTCTCGGCGCGACGGCACTCATCTGGCTGCTCACGCGCAACGTCACGCAGGCGCTGGCCGTGCTGATGGTCGACTTCTCGTGCGCGCTCAAGCTCTCCATGCCCATCGCCGTCCTCTCAGCGATGAAGGAGGCCGCCGGCTATCACCTGTCTGTCAAGGGCGGGCGCTTCCTCGAGGCCGTCTCCGAGGCCGATACCATCGTCTTCGACAAGACCGGCACGCTCACCCGCGCCGAACCGAAGGTGGCGCAGATCGTGACCTTCGGCGAAAACAGCGAGGCCGACATGTTGCGTCTGGCCGCGTGCCTTGAGGAGCACTATCCGCACTCCATGGCCAAGGCCGTTGTAGCCGAGGCCGCGCGGCGCGAGCTGCACCACGAGGAGCGGCACTCCCGCGTGGAGTATATCGTCGCCCACGGCATCTCCAGCAGTGTCGAGGGACAGAAGGTCGTCATCGGCAGTCACCACTTCGTCTTTGAGGATGAGCACTGCTCCGTCCCCGCAGGCGACGAGGAGAAGTTCGCGTCCCTGCCCGAGCAGTATTCCCACCTCTACCTCGCCGTTTCCGGCGTGCTGGCGGCGGTGATCTGCATCGAGGATCCCCTCCGTCCGGAGGCGCGCGACGTGATCCGCGGCCTGCACGAGCTGGGCGTGGAGCGCCTGGTCATGATGACGGGCGACAATGAAAAGACCGCCCGGGCCGTGGCGGCCGCCGTCGGCGTCGACGCCTACTACGCGGGCGTCCTGCCCGAGGACAAGGCGAACTTCATCCGCCGCGAGCACGATGCGGGCCGCAAGGTCATCATGCTCGGCGACGGCGTAAACGACTCGCCCGCCCTCTCCGAGGCCGACGCGGGCATCGCCATCAGCGACGGCGCGGCCATCGCGCGCGAGGTCGCCGACATCACGCTCAGCGGCGAGGATCTCTACGCGCTGCTCACGCTCAAGCGTCTGAGCGACGCGCTCATGGGCCGCATCCACGGCAACTACCGCAAGATCATCGGGTTTAACCTGATGCTGATCTGTCTGGGCGTGGCCGGTGTGCTGCCGCCCGCGACGTCTGCCCTGCTGCACAACGCCTCCACGCTGGTCATCAGTTTGGAGAGCATGCGTCCCCTGCTCGGGGAATAAAAACGGGCCATCCGCATTTTTGGAGCCTTATCCGCCGTTTTGGAGTGGATAAGGCTCCTTTCTTTCGCCTATAATAGTGCTAAAGAAAGCGTCAGGGACGCTTTCCTTTTACAGAAGCAGTTAAAGTACCTTAACCATAGAAAGGAGATGGCCTGTGAGTGTTGTGATTTTGGGCGGCAACGAATGCATGGAGCGCCGCTATAAGGAACTGTGCCAGGCGTACAGCTGCCAGGCGAAGATTTTTACCAAGTCATCCGGAGGGCTGAAGAACAAGCTCGGACGCCCCGATCTGATGATCTTTTTTACCAGTACGATGTCCCACAAGATGGTGCAGGGCGCGCTGAGCGAGCTCAAGGGCGGCGACACAATCATTGAGCGCTGCCACACGAGCTCCCTGTCCGCGCTGCGCGGTATCCTCGAAAAGCACGCGGGCTGAGCAAAAGAAGGAGGAGCGCCATGTCGGAGGAAACCGTTGTGCGCCAATGCGCGCCTACGCTGGCCGGTATCAAGACCGGCAGCCTGTTCCCATGTCCCTACGACTCCCGCGAGGAGCTTTTGCAGGACGTGCGGAGCCTGAATAAGCGGCTCGTTCCGAAGGGGCTGTGTCTGCTGCCGATGCGCTATCAAGGCAACCGCGCCCTGCTCTATCTCTACCGCCCCCACTGCCTGCGGCGTGATCTGACGAACGATCTCGCGACGGAGGTGCTCAGCGGCGCGGGCTATCAGGGCAAGAGCTGCGAGCAGTGCGTCGCGCGGCTCATGCACCGCCTGCGCGAGGGGCAGGAGTTTCCGCATGAGGTGGGTCTGTTCCTCAGCTACCCGCCCGAAGACGTGAAGGGCTTTATCGACAACAAGGCCGAAAACTTCAAGTGCGCCGGGCTGTGGAAGGTCTACGGCGACGAAAAGCGGGCGCGCGAGCTCTTCGCCCGCTACAAGCGATGCACCGATATCTACTGCGCGCTCTGGCGGGCCGGCTCGAGCATCGAGCAGCTCGCCGTGCCGGTGTGATAAAAATTTTTGAATCCGAGAAAGGAACAGAAAACGATGAAAAAGACTGCTGTGATTTACTGGAGCGGAACGGGCAACACCGAGGCCATGGCCAACGCCGTCCTCGAGGGCATGAAGGCCGCGGGTGCCGAGGCCACGCTGCTGACCCCCGATCAGGTGGATGCCTCCGCTCTGTCCGATTATGACGCCATCGCCTTCGGCTGCCCCGCCATGGGCTCCGAGGTGCTGGAGGAGAGCGAGTTCGAGCCGATGTTCGACGGCTGCAAAAGCAGCATCGGCGGCAAGCGCGTCGCCCTGTTCGGTTCCTACGGCTGGGGCGACGGCGAGTGGATGCGCTCCTGGGAGAAGTCCTGCGACGACGCGAACATCAACCTCTTCACCGAGAGCGTCATCTGCTGCGAGGCTCCCGATGACGACGCGCTGGCCGCCTGCACCGCGATGGGCAAGGCGCTGGCCGAGTAATTCTTCCCCTCTCCATATCGAGAAACCACTCTGGTGAAACTCCTTTTTTGACAGAGCCGAGCCGCTGCCGGTGCCCTCTCTCCGGCGGCGGCCCGGCTTATTTTCTTCCGCAATGCGGCAGCCGGTCCGGGGTTTGAGCGATGTGATGTCTATCAAGGCATCACATCGCTTTTTCATTTTCATTTATTGTTAACTTGCACAATTTCTTTCATCTGCAATGAACATTTTTTACTTTCCCTATTGCTATTCATACGAAACTATGTTAAAGTGTTGACACATTCAAGCACAGACCCCTGACCCGCAATGTTTTGAAGGAGGAAAAGCATGAATCCCAATAGAGAGAAAACCATCTCCATCGTACAGAGCCACGGCTGCAGCACCTCGAATCTCATTGCTATTCTGCAGGACATTCAGGCCGCGTGCAGCTACCTCAGCGAGGAGAGCCTGACGGTGGTCGCGGAGATGCTGGGCGTCAGCGTCTCGAGCGTCTACAGTGTGGCGACGTTCTACGAGAACTTCTCGCTCGAGCCGAAGGGCCGCCACATCATCAAGGTCTGCGCCGGTACGGCATGTCACGTCCGCAAGTCCGGCCCGATCTACGACGCCATCCACGAATACCTCGGCCTGAATGACAAGCGAAAGACCTCGTCCGACGGCATGTTCACGCTCGAGACGGTCGCATGTCTCGGCGCGTGCGGCCTCGCCCCCGTCATGACGGTCGACGGCGAGGTCTACCCCAAGATGGCCCCCGACGCGGCAATCGCGCTGCTCAAGGAAATCCGCGCAAAGGAGGGACAGAGCGCATGAAGCTGACCCGTGAAGAATTCGCCGCCATGCGCCGCGGCGCGGAGCACGATCTCCAGATGAGCGCGCAGATGCCCTCCGTCCTGATCTGCGCCGGCACCGGCTGCATCGCCGGCGGTGCCATGCATATCTACGACAACTTCCGCAAGGAGTGCGAAAGCCGCGGTCTGCAGGTCTACGTCGGCCTGCACCACGACAACGACGAGGAGAAGAGCCTCCACGTCAAGATGAGCGGCTGCCACGGCTTCTGCGAGATGGGCCCGCTCGTGCATATCGAGCCGATGGGAATCATGTACATCCACGTCAAGCCCGAGGACTGCCACGAGATCATCGAGCGAACCGTCCTCGGCGGCGAGGTGATCGACCGCCTGACCTACCACCTCGACGGCGTGGCCTACCCGCGTCAGGAGGACATCCCCTTCTACAAAAAACAGCAGCGCGTCGTGCTTGAAAACTGCGGCACGAGCGACGCCGAGGATATCGAGGAGTACATCGCCAAGGGCGGCTACGCGGGCTTTGAGCGCGCGCTCTTCGAGATGACGGACGAGGAGGTCTGTCAGGAGATCATTACCTCCGGTCTGCGCGGGCGCGGCGGCGGCGGCTTCCCCGCCGGGCGCAAGTGGGACGGCGCGCGCCGCCAGAAGGCAGAGAAGAAATACATCGTCTGCAACGGCGACGAGGGCGACCCCGGCGCGTTCATGGACCGCTCCATCATGGAGGGCAACCCCCACTCCGTGCTCGAGGGCATGATGATCGCCGGACGCGCCGCCGGGAGTGACGAGGGCTATATCTATGTCCGCGCCGAGTATCCACTGGCCGTGGCGCGTCTCAAGACCGCCATCGAAAAAGCCGAGGCGCTGGGCCTGCTGGGCGACAACATCCTCGGCAGCGACTTCTCCTTCCGCATCCACGTCAACCGCGGTGCGGGTGCGTTCGTCTGCGGTGAGGGCAGCGCCCTGACCGCGTCCATCGAGGGCAAGCGCGGCATGCCGCGCGTCAAGCCGCCGCGCACCATCGAGCACGGCCTGTGGGCGCAGCCGACCGTCCTCAACAACGTCGAGACCTTCGCCAACGCCGCGCTCATCCTGCGCCGCGGGGCCGACTGGTACCGCAGCATCGGAACGCCCAAGAGCCCTGGCACGAAGGCCTTCGCCCTGACGGGCAACGTCGTGAACACGGGCCTGATCGAGGTGCCCATGGGTACGACCATCCGCGAGGTCATCTTCGACATCGGCGGCGGCATCCCCAACGGCAAGAAGTTCAAGGCCGTGCAGATCGGCGGCCCGTCCGGCGGCTGCTGCTGCGCGAGCGACGAGCACCTCGACCTCCCCCTCGACTTCGACTCGCTCAAGGGCATCGGCGCGATGATCGGCTCGGGCGGTCTGGTCGTCATGGACGAGGACACCTGCATGGTCGAGACGGCGCGCTTTTTCATGAGCTTCACGCAGAACGAGAGCTGCGGCAAGTGCGTTCCCTGCCGTGAGGGCACGAAGCGCATGCTCGAAATTCTCAACCGCATCATCAACAACGAGGGCAGTCTGGAGGATCTCGACATGCTCGAAAAGCTGTCCCAGACCATCACGGAAACTGCGCTCTGCGGCCTTGGCCAGAGCGCCTGCAAGCCCGTGCAGAGCACGCTGCGCTACTTCCGCAAGGAGTATCTGGCCCATGTCGTCGATCACCACTGCCCCATCTGCAACGGCCGCAAGCGCCATCTGGAGATCAATCCAGAGCTGTGCAAGGGCTGCGGCAAGTGCCTGCGCAACTGTCCCGTCGGCGCCATCGACGGTCAGATCCGCATGCCGCACACCATCGACACGGAAAAATGCATCCACTGCGGCGCGTGCTGGGGCGCATGTCCCTTCGGCGCCATCGACGCCATTGAAGAGGAGGGTTAAGTCATGGCCAAGGGAACAATGATTATCGACGGGCTGCGCGTGCCGTTCGACGGCGAGAAGAACGTCCTGTCCGTCATCCGGAAGGCCGGAATTGACATGCCCACCTTCTGCTATTATTCCGAGCTCTCCGTCTACGGCGCGTGCCGCATGTGCATCGTCGAGGACGTGAAGACCGGCAAGATCGACGCCTCCTGCTCCATGGAGCCGCGCGACGGGCTGGAGATCCGCACGAACACCTCCCGCCTGCTGCAGCATCGCCGTCTGATCCTCGAGCTGCTGCTCGCCTCGCACGACTGCAGCTGCACCACCTGCGGCAAGAGCGGCAACTGCCGCCTGCAGGAGCTGGCCCAGCGCTTCGGCGTGCGGCACATCCGCTTCCCGGATACCCGCCCGCGCTTTGCCACGGACAACACCAGCCATGCCATCTTCCGCGACCCGAACAAGTGCATCCTCTGCGGCGACTGCGTGCGCGTGTGCGAGGAGCTGCAGGGACAGGGCATCCTCAACTTTGCCTACCGCGGCAGCGACCTGCAGGTCATGCCCGCCTTTGACAAGAAGCTCTCCGAGACGAAGTGCGTCGGCTGCGGCCAGTGCGCCGCCGTCTGTACGACCGGCGCCATCACCGTCAACGACCAGATCGGCGACGCGTGGCGCGCGCTGCACGACGCGAAAAAGCGCGTCGTTGTCCAGATTGCCCCCGCCGTGCGCGTTGCCATCGGCGAGAACTTCGGCCTGCCCGCCGGGACGAACGTGCTCGACAAGCTCGTCACCGCGCTCAAGCTGATGGGCGCCGACGAGGTCTACGACACGAATTTCGGCGCGGACATGACGACCATCAGCGAAGCGGAGGAGTTCCTCGGCCGGCTGAAAAACGGCGGCCCGTTCCCGATGTTCACGAGCTGCTGCCCCGCGTGGGTGAAGTACCTCGAGCTGAACAACCCGCACTACCTCAAGAACATCTCCTCCTGCAAGTCCCCCATGGAGATGCTCGCCGCCGTGATCCGCGACCGCTACGCCGAGAAGGACGCGGCCGACGGGCGCACGACCTATCAGATCGCCATCATGCCCTGCACGGCCAAGAAGATGGAGGCCGCGCGCGATGAATTCATCCACGACGGACGCCCGGACGTCGACCTCGTGCTCACGACGCGCGAGCTAGTCGATATGATCCGTGAAGCCGGTATCCGCTTCAGCGAGCTTGAGCCTGAGTCGCCCGACCTGCCCTTCGGTCTCGGCTCCGGCGCCGCCGTGATCTACGGCGTGACCGGCGGCGTGGCGGAGGCCGTGGTGCGCTACTGCCTGCCCGACAAGAGCAAGAATGCCCTGCGCGCCGTGTCCGTCACCAACCTGCGCGGCACCGACGGCATCCGCGAGGTCTTCCTCCCCCTCGAGGGGCAGGAACTGCGCATCGCGATTGTCAACGGACTTGCCAACGCGCGCGAGCTGCTCCGCCGCATCGACGCGGGCGAGGTGTCCTATCACCTCATCGAGGTCATGTCCTGCCAGGGCGGCTGCGTCGGCGGCGCGGGTCAGCCCTACGGCCTGACGGCCGCCAAGCGCAAGCGCGGCGCGGGCCTGTACGAGTCGGACTCCACGGCGCTGTTCAAGCGCGCGGAGAAGAACCCGATCGTGACGAACCTTCTCGCGGAGTACGGCGAGGAGCGCTGCCACGAGCTGCTGCACGTCTCGTACCTGTAACTTTGCTGCTTTTCTTCCTGTAAAGGCTCCCCGGCCGATCGTTTCCGATCGGCCGGGGAGCCAATTTTATCAAAAAGGGCGCAGCCCTTTTAATAAAAGAAATTCGCTGCGTTTCGCGCCTTGCGAGCCACGAACTCGGTCAGACTTTTTTTTGGGGGGAGACACCTTGCAGAAGAAGAACCCGTGGAATGGATTCCACGGGTTCTTCTTCTGGTTTTTTTATTGAATTCGGCCGGTCAGGCTGCGGACGTACTGCTGCATCTGCGATGCGGAGCGCACATCGTGCGCTCCCTCGACGAACGCGCGGCGCTCCTCAGGCGAAAGGCCGTCAAACACGCCCTTCGCCACCGGATCCTTCGCGAGCGTCATGCTCAGCCCGAGCGGCAGCTCCGCCCAGAACGACTCTGCCATGCTGCATCACCCCGCGCTTAGTGTGCGCGCGGCGCGGCGGGATTATACGAGCTTTTCGAAATAGTAGAACGTCCCGTCCTCGCCGCTTCTGCGCATGCAGCTCGAAAGCATCTTCTCCGAGGCGGTGTTCTCCTTGTAGCACTTGGCGACGACCTTCGCGGCATAGAGCTTATAGAGCGCCCACTTCGCCGCGGCGGCAAAGGCCTCCGTGCCGTAGCCGTGGCCCGCATAGGCCGGGGCGATGCGGCAGCCCAGCTCCGCGCCGCCCCGCCAGTCAAAGTGATAGAGCACAGCCTCGCCGATAAGCTTCCCGTCCAGGCGGACGGCGAAGTTCACCGCCTGCCGGCGGCGGAAATCCTCGCGCGCGACGGAAAGGAAGTAGTCCTCTGTCAGCTCACCCACCAGATCCTCGCGATAGTCGTACCCCCACCAGCGGTTGCGCTCGTCGTCAAGGCAGAGGGCGTTGTAAGCGTCCCGGTCCTCGTCGCGCAGCTCCGTGAGCGTCAGGCGTTCCGTCTCGATCGTCGGAATCTCACGCAGGGCCTCGAGTTCGTTGGCGACCTCGAAGCGCATCTTGCTCGAGAGAAACGTGGGGAGATACTGGAGCTTCGAGGTGCGCAGGCCGCTGTCCGCTGCGTCGTCCTCGCGGTTGATCCACGCGCAGCCATCCGCGTAGTGCCCGGCGAAGGCCTGTACGATCGTCGGATAGGCGCCGGGGCAGGAATAGAGCGCCTTCTCGATGTGGACGCTCAGCGTGTCGCCGCAGCGCTCGCCGAGACTGAGCGCCACCAGCCTCTCCCCGTCGAGCAGACCGCCCGCGCAGAACCAGCCGGTGCCCAGCAGACCGAACAGCTCCTTCGCGTAGCCCAGCTCGCGCCTGGCGCTGGCGCTGTCCTTGTGAAACTCCGACTCATAGTCGCCCCAGAAACGCTCAATGAGGGCGTTGTCCGCCATCGTGAGCGGCACGAAGCGCGCGTCCGGAAACTGCTTGCGGAACTTGTTGATGTGGTTGCGCTGGCCGCTGTAGCGCCGACCGGCAAACGTCGAGAGGTCCTCGGCGCGGTAGAGATAGTCCTTCCATGCGCGCTCGTTGACGATGTGTACGCGCGGATAGCGCAGCGCCAGCCGCCCCGCCTCCTGCTCCGGCACGACCGAGATGACCGGCGCGATACCCTTTTGCGTGCAGTAGTCCTCGATGGCGGTAAGCGCGGCGTCCACGTCGCCGTCCTCACCGGGGACAGGGAAGTCAAACAGCGTCTCGCCATGCAGCTCGTTGCGGATAATCAGGCAGCCCGCGGCTTCGGTAAACGACGGGTGCAGGTATTCGCCCCACATGAGCTTCACGCCCACGGAGTATTCGCACAGGTGGTAGCTGCAGTCGGCATAGTACGGCCTCATGCGCGGGGCGCTCTGCGGCGTAATGGGTTCAAATGTCAGCATAAATTCTCCTTTGTTTACAGGGTTTCGATCATATCTCTGGCCTCGTTCAGGAAGCGGCGCACCATGAGCGGCATTTCCTTCCTCGATCGCATCGCCACGCCGATCTCGCGCACGGCGGGCGGGTCGAGCGGCACGGCCAGCACGTCGTCCTGCCGTCCGCGCAGCACCAGCTCCGACAGGATGCTCAGCCCCAGGCCGTGCTCGACCATGGAGATGATGACGTTGTCGGACACCTGCGGCGAGCGGTAGACCGGCTCGGCCCCACCGCCGCGCATGACGCGCAGAATATCCTGATGGAAGCCGAGCGACGGCATCAGGAACTCCTCGCCCGAAAAGCCCTCCACGGGGAAGCTGTGGCGTCCGTCCAGATCATAGTCCGGCGGCAGAATCGCCAGCAGCGGGTCGTCGCGCAGGCGCACCCACTCGAGCGTCATGCCCTCCTGCCGGCTGGCAAAGCCCAGATTCATTTTATCCTCACTGACCCAGCGGAATACATCCTCGATGTTGCCCATCCGGATCTCCACATCCACGCCGGGGTGGTTGTGGCGGAACTGCTGGATCACCTCCGGCAGCCAGTGAATCGCGATGGAGGAATAGGCCGCGATGCGCACCGTCTCCTCCCGGTTCGTGTTGATGCGCCCGATCTCGCGGCCGAGGGCCTCGTCGGCGTCGAGCAGATTGCGGATCAGCGGAAAAATCCGCTCGCCCGCGGGCGTCAGCCGCACGCCCTGCCGCCCGCGCAGCAGAACGGGAAAGCCGATGTCCTTTTCGAGACTGTTCATCATATGTGTCAGGCCGGACTGCGTATATCCCAGATTCTCCGCCGCGCGGGTGAAGCTTCCGTATTCCACCGCAGCCGCAAGGGCCTCCAGTTTTTTCGTATCCATACCAAACCTCCATATTGCTATGAAATCTTCTCATATTTTATTATAACCGCCCCGATGCGTCCTTGCAAGCCGTCAATTTGACCGGAAATCGCCTTTTTTTCTCCTGCCCTTCTCGCACTTTAATGAATCCATGACATTTCTTAATGGAACTATGAATAAACGTCGCTTTACAACTTTTTTATTAGGGTGTAATGTATGGACAGTGATTCAATGAAATGAATTGCTTTTCCTTTCTATCCTCAAAATGTCAAAAGCCGTACAGTCGCCCTGTACGGCTTTTGGCATTTTATTGGGGCTTTACGGCCGCCCGAGCCAGAGTGTAGCTCTGGCCGCGAGCGTCAGCCGCCCGCCCTCGGCAAAGTGGTCGAAGAGCGTGCCAAGCGCGCCAGACAGCGCTTCATAGCCCGGCTCCCCCTCCGCAGGGGCATAGGACGCCGAGAGACACCGCCGCACGAAACCCGCGCGGTCATACGTCATGTCGTTCGGCACGCTGATCTCCTCCGCTCCGCCCGGGAAGAAGGCCGCGGCCTCCTCGCGGCGAAAGCCGCGCGAAAAGCCCTGATAGCCCGGGCAGCTCTCGCGGTAGAGCGCGTCGAGCGCCCGCATGACGGGCGTATCGGTGCGCCGCTCGTTGTAGATGAGCGCGACGCGGCCCTCCGGCGTCAGGATCCGGCGGCACTCGGTGCGGAAGCGCTCGCGGTCAAACCAGTGAAACGCCTGCGCCGCGGTGACGCAGTCCACCGACGCGTCCGGCAGGCCGGTGTGCTCCGCCGATCCGCCCAGCAGCGTGAGACGCGGCTCCCCGCCGAGCAGCCTTTCCGCTTCGCGGCGCATGGACCCGTTCGGCTCCACCGCGCAGATGCGGCACCCCAGCGGCAGCAGCCGCGCCGTCCACTTGCCCGTCCCCGCGCCGATGTCGGCGACGGTGCTCTCCGCCGTCAGATGCAGGCGCTCCTGCATCATCTGCGCCAGCGCCTGCGGATAGTCCGGCCGCGCCGCGGCATAGAGCGCGCCCTTGCCGTCGAACGCCGCGGCGGGCGGCGTCTTTTTATGGAGCAACCCGTCCAGATCCACCTCCATCATCACAAGGCTCAGCAGCATCAGCGCCGCGCCCACATAGCCGCGCGCGGGCAGCCGCTCGCCGCCGAGGACGAAGGCCACAATCGATGCAAACACCGGCTCGAGCGTGAAGATCAGCCCCACATGGCTCGCCGTCGTATACTGCTGCTGCACGGTCTGGACGACGAAGGCGACCCCCGAGCAAAGCAGCCCCAGAAACAGCGCCGCCGCCCACGTCGCGGCCGTCGTCGGCAGATGGGGCCGCTCAATCAGCAGCGACATCCCCAGCGTCAGCACGCCGACGACTCCCAGTTGGCACACGCCGAGCGTCAGCGGATCGACCGCCGGGTCGCGCACGGCGCGCTCGGTCAGCAGCAGATCGACAGCGTAGCACACCGGGACGATCAGGCAGATGAGGTCGCCCGAGGCGGGGCGCAGCCCGTCGTTCAGCGTCATGAGCGCAAGACCCGCCGTGCAGATTGCGAGCGAGAACAGGAGCCTGCGCCCCGGCTTTTTATGGCAGAAGAAAAAGTCGAAGATCGGGGTCACAACCACCGGCAGCGCGCAGATAAACGCCGCGTTCGACACCGACGTGCGCGAGACGCCGTAGCCATAGGCAACATACGTCCCCGTGAGCGCGAGCCCGACGAGCAGCGTATAGCACAGCGTGACGCGGCTGATGCGGCGCAGACGCTTCCAGAACACCACGCCGAGCACCGCAAAGGCCGAGAGGAACCGGAAGGCGTTGAGGTTCATCGGCTGCAGGTCTGTCAGACAGAGATTCGTCAGATAATAGCTGGCACCCCAGAAAAAAGTGACCATCACCAGCAGCAGATCCGCCCGTTTTTGCTTGTTCAAGGTTGTTCCCTCCCCGAAAGAATCCGTCCAGATCATTTTATCACATTCCGCCGCGGCCTGTCAAAACCAGCCGCGCTTTTTGGATGGGGCTTGTACTCCGGGCGAAGGCGTGCTACAATAGCAGAGACAAATGTGCATACGCAGCGGACGCACTCGGCGTTCGCGGAAAGGATTCCCATGACAAAGCAGAAATATTACATCGTTTCCGCAGACGCGCTGCCGGAGGTGTTTCTGAAGGTGGCCGAGGCCAAGCGGATGCTGCAGGTCGGCGAGGCCGCCACCGTCGGCGAGGCCGCCCGCCAGGTCGGCATCAGCCGCAGCGCGTTCTATAAATATAAGGACGCCGTCCAGCCGTTTCAGGACATGAAGGCCGGGCACATCATCACGTTTTATGCCCTCCTGCGCGACAATCCGGGCGTGCTCTCGAGCTGCCTGTCCATCTTCGCCGGCTCCGGTGCCAATGTCCTGACCATCAACCAGACCATCCCCACCAACGGCTGCGCGGGCGTGACGATCTCCGCCGAGACGAGCGAGATGCATGAGGGGCTCGAGGAGATGATCGCGCAGGTGTCCGGTGCGGACGGCGTGCTGAAATTTGAAATTCTGGCCGGCTGACCCGGCCTTTCCGAGCCCCATTTTACTTTGACAGGAGGTTGATCGCTGTGCTGGAGCAAACCACCCCCCAGCTGGCCCCGAAGGAGCGCTGCACCGGCTGCGGCGCCTGCGCCAACGGCTGTCCGCGCGGCGCGATCCATATGCTGCCCGACCGTGAGGGCTTTCTCTACCCCACCGTGACGGACGCCTGCATCCAGTGCGGGCACTGCAGCCATATCTGCCCCGTCCGCAAACAGCGTGAGCCGCGGCCCGAGCCCGCGGTCTTTGCCGCGTGGAACACGGACGAAGCCGTGCGCCGCGCGTCCACCGCGGGCGGCGTATTCTCCACGCTCGCGGACTATATTCTCGAATCCGGCGGCGTCGTGTTCGGCGCGGCCACGGACGAGCAGCTCCATGTGCGGCACATCGCCGTCCACAGTGCTGAGGAGCTGCCGCGCCTGCGCGGGACGAAGCCCGTGCAGAGTGAGATCGGCGACTGCTATCAGAAGGTGCGCTACTATCTCGACCGCGGGCGGCGCGTTCTCTTTTCCGGCACGCCCTGTCAGGTCGACGGCCTTTACCGCTACCTCGGCGAGCACCCGGAAAACCTCCTGACGTGTGACGTGCTGTGCAGCGGTGCGGCCTCACCGGGCGTGTGGGCACATCTGCTGCAGACGATGGCCTATATCAAGCAGCATGAGCCGCTCTCCGTCCAGTTTTTCGGCAAGCTCCCCGGCGAGCGGGAGCGCCGCTTCCACGTCGCCTTTCAGGGCGGCGGCGTCTATGACGCGCCGATCGGGCGCTCGGACTTCGGGCGGGGGCTGCTGCGCGGGCTGTTCCTGCGCCCGGCGTGCCACGCCTGTCCGTATGTCACGGCCGACCGCCCCGGCGACCTGACGCTCGGGTTGTTTCACGGCCTGCCGAAGGATTTTTATCCCGAGGAGCAGAAGCGCGGCGTGTCTCTGCTGCTGGTGAACTCCCCCAAAGGCGCCCATGTGTTCGACACGCTCCCGCTCAAGCGCGAGCTGCGCACGCTGGACGAGGCCGTCGCCGGCAACCCCGCCCTGCGCAGCGTGACATGTATCCCCGCCGAGCGCAGCGCCTTCTTTGAGGCGTTCGTCCACCAGCCGTTCCATCAGGTGCAACACCGTTTCCTCGCCGCGTCGCGCCCGCGCGTGGCCCCGGCGAAGAAGGCGGGCAGCAAGCGCGGCCTGCTGCAGCGCCTGCTGCGCCGAAAGGAGAAATAACCGATGGAAAAAACACTCATGCACACCTGCTGTGCCCCCTGCTCCGTCTCCTGCATCCAGCAGCTGCGCGCCGAGGGGATCGAGCCGGTGTCGTTCTGGTATAACCCGAATATCCATCCCTTTCAGGAGTACAAGGCCCGCCGCGAAACGCTCGAGGCCTACGCCCCCACGATCGGCATGGAGCTGATCGTGCGCGAAGAATACGGCCTGCGTGACTTCGTGCGCGCCGTCGCGGACGATATCGAGGGGCGCTGCCGCCACTGCTACCGCGTGCGGCTCGAGGAGACAGCGCGCTACGCCGCCGAGCACGGGTACACGTCCTTCACGAGCACCCTCTTCGTCAGCCCCTATCAGAACCACGAGCTTCTGCGCCAGACGGCGGAGGAGCTCGGGCGGCAGTACGGCGTGCCATTTCTCTACCGCGACTTCCGCCCGGGCTTTCGCGACGGACAGTGGCAGGCGCGTGAGCTGGGCTTTTACATGCAGAAATACTGCGGCTGCGTCTTCAGCGAGGAGGACCGCTACGAAAAGCAGATCCTCCGAGACAAAAAAAGATTACAGGCAGAATAAAAGCAAGACGCTCCCCACGATGAAGTGACCCCCAAAAGTTAGACAATATTTTACAGTAAAAATTGTTCAAGCAGCCGAAAGGGCTTGCTGTCTGTGAATTGCAGGCGGCAAGCCCTTCAGTTTTGCCTTGATCCTGCGGTTGTTGTAGTAATCCATATATTCAATCAGTTCCTGCTTGAAGTGTTCCATGGATTGAAATTCTTGCAGATATAACAGTTCACTTTTGAGCAGTCCGATTGCTGCTGTGCAGATCGAGAATCGGGGACAGATAGAGCTTTTCTCCAAACAGGCTGAACTCCGTCACATCCGTGACCCATTTCTGATTCGGCTTTTCGGCATAGAAATCCCGATTTAGCAGATTTGGTGCGATTTTGCCCACTTCCATGGTTTCAATCACCAGTTTTTTGAATTCTGGCGTATATCGTTTGTTTGCTACTCCTTTTGGCATAGCAAAACACCCCACTTGTTAGATAGTATGATATACTGTCTAACAAGTGGGGGTGCAGTTCACAAGGGGAGCGTCTGTTTTTATTCTGCCAAAGTGTCTCACAGAGTTCGCGGCTCGGGGGCCGTGAAAAAGCCCCCATCCGTTTTTTGCGGCGGCGTGTACGCCGCAAAAAACACTTTGCGCGGAGAGAGTGCATTTTTGTGCGCGCAGTGCACAAAAATACGCGGTTCGGAGCGAATCCCCCTCACACAAAAAGGCTCCGCCTTTTTGTGTGAATTACATCTGCTCGCAGATCAGCCGGCCCATCTCGCGGCAGCCGACGAGCTTCGCGCCGGGCTGCATGATATCGCCGCAGCGATAGCCCGCCTGCAGCACGCGGCTCACGGCCCCCTCCACGGCGTCCGCCTCGGCCGCCATGTCGAAGCTGTAGCGCAGCATCATCGCCGCCGCCAGAATCGTGCCGATGGGGTTGGCCTTGTCCTGCCCGGCGATGTCGGGCGCAGAGCCGTGGATCGGCTCATACAGGCCGCGCGTGCCGTCGCCCATGCTCGAGGAGGGGATCATGCCGACAGAGCCGGTGATCTGGCTGGCCTCGTCGGAGAGGATGTCGCCGAAGAGGTTCTCCGTCACGATCACGTCGAACTGGCTCGGGTCGCGGATCATCTGCATGGACGCGTTGTCGACATACATGTGGCGCAGCTCCACGTCCGGATACTCCTCCGCCACGGCGCTGACCGTCTTTCGCCACAGGCGGGACGTCGCGAGGACGTTCGCCTTGTCGACGGACGTCACGATCTTGCGGCGCTTGCGGGCCGTCTGGAACGCGACGTGCGCGATGCGCCGGATCTCGTGCTCGGTATAGGGCATGATGTCCTGCGCGGCGGGCTCGCCGTTCTTTTCATATAAGGTATGCTCACCGAAGTAGACGCCGCCGATCAGCTCGCGCACGACGACGAAATCCACGCCCTTCACGGCGATATCCGCGCGCAGCGGACAGGCGCTCGCAAGCTCCTGGAACATGTGCGCCGGGCGGATGTTGCTGTAGAGGTTCATTGCGCCGCGCAGCTTCAGCAGGCCCTTTTCGGGACGGTTTTCCGGCGGCTGCGCGTCCCACTTCGGGCCGCCGACCGCGCCGAGCAGCACACTGTCGCTGGCAAGGCAGATCTGGCGCGAGCTCTCCGGCAGCGGCACGCCGAACTCGTCGATGGCGCAGCCGCCCATGGGCGCCTCGGTATAGCAGAAGCTGTGGCCGAATTTCTTGGCCGCCGTGTCGAGCACGGCGATGGCCTGCTCCACAATCTCCGGGCCGATGCCGTCTCCCCGGATCACGGCGGTGGTCTTTTCCATGTCAGTGCCCCTCCTTTTCGCGCAGGGAGGCCATCAGGCCGCCGCTGCGGATCATGTCCTTGATGAACGGCGGAAACGGCTCCGCCTGATACGTCTCGTGCTTCGTGACGTTCGTGATGACGCCGGTGTCGAAGTCGACGGACACCTCGTCGCCGTCCGCGATGCCGTCGCTCGCCGCTGGGCACTCGAGGATCGCAAGGCCGATGTTGATGGCGTTGCGATAGAAAATGCGGGCGAAGGTCTTGGCGATGACGCAGCTGATGCCCGCGGCCTTGATGGCGATGGGGGCGTGCTCACGCGAGGAGCCGCAGCCGAAGTTCCACCCGGCGACCATTAGGTCGCCCTCGTTGTGGTTCTGTACGAACGCCGCGTCGATGTCCTCCATGCAGTGCGAGGCCAGCTCCTTCGGATCCTGTGAGGCCAGATAGCGGGCGGGGATAATGACGTCGGTATCGACGTGGTCGCCAAACTTGCGCGCGGTGCCGTGTGCTTGCATACTCATTACTTCATAACCTCCTCAGGATGGCAGATGTGGCCCGCGATGCCGGATGCCGCGGCCACGGCGGGTGAGGCGAGATAGACCTCGCTGGTGACATGGCCCATGCGGCCCACGAAGTTGCGGTTGGTGGTGGAGACGCAGCGCTCGCCCGCGGCGAGAATGCCCATGTGGCCGCCGAGACACGGCCCGCAGGTCGGCGTGGAGACGATGCAGCCCGCGTCGAGGAAGATGTCCGTATAGCCGCGGTGCATGCACTCGCGGTAGACGCTCTGCGTCGCGGGGATGATGATCCCGCGCACGCCGGGGGCGAGGTGGTGACCCTTCAGGACAGCCGCGGCGGCGGCCATGTCGTCGATCTGGCCGTTCGTGCACGAGCCGATCACCACCTGATCGATGGCGACGTCCGCGCCGTCGCGCGCGCTGTGTGCGTTTTCCGGCAGATGCGGCCACGCGACGGTACAGTCGATCTCATCGAGGTTCAGCTCGATCGTGCGGGTATACTCCGCGTCGGGGTCGGCCTCCACCGCCGTCCACGGGCGGCTGACGCGCCCGGCGACATACGCCCGCGTCACGTCGTCCACGGGGAAGATGCCGTTCTTCGCGCCCGCCTCGATGGCCATGTTCGAGATCGTCAGCCGGTCATAAATCGTCAGCTCCCCGATCCCGTCGCCGCAGAACTCGAGCGACTGGTAGAGCGCCCCGTCCACGCCGATCCTGCCGATGAGCGTCAGAATAACGTCCTTGCCGCTGACGAAGGGCTTTTTCTTTCCCGTCACCACCACGCGGATGGCGGAGGGCACCTTGAACCACGTCTGGCCCACGGCCATGGCCGCGCCCATATCCGTCGAGCCGACGCCCGTGGAGAACGCGCCCAGCGCGCCGTAGGTGCAGGTGTGCGAGTCCGCGCCGATCACGGCCTCGCCGGGGGCGACGAGCCCCTTCTCCGGCAGCAGCGCGTGCTCGATGCCCATCTCGCCCACGTCGTAGTAGTTGTCGATGTCGAACTTCCGCGCAAATGTGCGGCACTGTTTACACTGCGTCGCGGCCTTGATGTCCTTGTTCGGCGCGAAGTGATCCATCACCAGCGCGATGCGGCTCTTGTCGAATACCTTCTGAAAGCCCGCGGCCTCAAACTCGTTGATGGCCACCGGGGTCGTGATGTCGTTGCCGAGCACGAGGTCGAGCTTCGCCTGAATCAGCTGCCCCGCGCGTACCTCCTCCAGCCCGGCGTGGCGGGCGAGGATCTTCTGCGTCATTGTCATTGCCATGAGACTTCGTTCCCCTTTCTTCAGCTGGCGGCGTCAATCATCTTGTTGATGCCGTTGACGTATGCGCGGATAGACGACTCGATGATGTCCGTCGAAAGGCCCGTCCCCGTGAAGGTCTTGCCCGACTCGTCCGAGATCTTCACGACGGCCTCGCCGATGGCGTCCTCGCCGTCGGTGACGGCGTTCAGGCTGAAGCTGTCGAGCTTCACGTCCATGTGGAGCATCCGGTTGATGGCCTTGAACGACGCGTCCAGCGGGCCGGAGCCGATGGCCACCTCCTGCAGCACCTTGTCGTCGCGCTTGATCTTGACGCAGGAGGTGTTGGGCAGGCCGTCGCCGGCGTTGACGACGTGGCTGACCAGCTCGCAGGCGGCCGCGGCGGTGTTGCGGCGGTTGAGGACGAGCGCCTCGATGTCGGAGCCGGTGATCGTCTTTTTCTTGTCGGCGAGCTCCTTGAAGTTCTTGAACACATCGCTGAGCTCCTCGTCCGTCAGCTCATAGCCCATGGACTCGAGCTTTTCGCGCAGGGCGTGCTTGCCGGAGTGCTTGCCAAGCACCATCGTGTTCTTCGGGATGCCCACGTCGGTGGACTTCATGATCTCATACGTCTGGGCATTGGCGATGACGCCGTGCTGGTGGATGCCGGACTCATGCGCGAAGGCGTTCGCGCCGACGATCGCCTTGCTCGGCGGGATCGGCACGCCCGTGATATTGCTCAGGCGCTTGCTGCTCTGGTAGATCTGCTTGGTGTTGATGCCCGTCTCGGCCTGATAGAAGTCGCTGCGCGTCTTGAGCGCCATGACGATCTCCTCGAGGCTGGCGTTGCCCGCGCGCTCGCCGATGCCGTTGACGGTGCACTCCACCTGCGTCGCGCCCGCCTTGACGCAGGCGAGGGAGTTCGCGACGGCCATGCCGAGGTCGTCGTGACAGTGGACGGAGAAGTCGACGTTCTCCGCGCCGACGACGTTCTCACGCAAAAAGCCGATCAGCTCCGCCATCTCCTGCGGCGTGGAGTAGCCAACGGTATCGGGGACGTTCAGCGTCGTCGCGCCCGCCGCGATGGCGTTGGAGTAGCACTGGGCGAGGAAGGCGTGGTCGGAGCGGGACGCGTCCTCGGCGGAGAACTCGATGTCCGCGCACTTGGAGTGGGCGTAGCCGACCATCTCCGTGATCGTCGCGAGCACCTGCTCGCGCGTCATGCGCAGCTTGTACTCCATGTGGATGTCGCTCGTGGCAAGGAAGACGTGGATGCGGGGATGCCTGGCCTCCTTCACCGCGTCCCACGCGGCGTCGATGTCGCCCTTCGTGCAGCGGGCGAGGGAGGCGACCGTTGCGTTCTCCACGACGGAGGCGATCGTCTGGACGCTCTTGAAGTCCATGGGGGACGCGATGGCGAAGCCCGCCTCGATGACGTCCACGCCGAGCTTTTCGAGCTGGCGGGCCATCTCAATCTTCTCGTTCAAGTTCATGCTGCAGCCGGGAGACTGCTCACCGTCGCGAAGGGTCGTGTCAAAAATCTTGATGCGTTTCATACTGTTTTTCCTCCTGAATCTGATGATCTTCCGGCCAAAGGCATACAAAAAAGGCCTCCGTCTCCTACTTCCTGTAAGAGACGAAAGCCTGAACTTCCGCGGTACCACTCTTATTGACATCTGCCCTTGCGGCAGAGTGTCCGCTTTTCAGTATCGGCCCGGCGCTGCCGGACGAATCCTGCCTCATGGATAACGGTGAGGAAACCCGTTTCCGCCTACGCGGGCAAACCCCGGTTCAGCGAAAAAGCTCAAGGGCCAGTGACGTCTCTCCGTTCTGCGCTGCCTCGCAGCATCCGGCAGCTCTCTGAAGCGTAGCGAAGAAACTTTCTCCCTATCATTGCATTTGGTCGTCGTTTGTTGTGCTATTTACCTTACAGGACGGCGGCGGTTTTGTCAACCCTCATTTTCGCCGCGCCGCCGCGCCGGCCGGTGCGAAGTTCAATACAATCCGTAATATTTTATCATAGTTCGACGATCTGTATTCATTTCTTCCCGTTTTCAGCGCAAACCCGACAACGAACGCCCTCCCGCCGCCGCACAAAACCGTCGTTTTGCCAGCTTCCCCCTCTCCCCCCGACGACGCCGCGCGTCACGCGGCGAAACTTGTTTCTACCGGCGCGAATTTTTTGTTGATTTCTGCGCCTTTTCCGTCCACTTTGTTGACAGCTTTTTCCCGATACGCTATACTGGTCAAAGTGCGCCGCCCGCGGGGCGGACCGTTATAGAAGAGGAGATTTTACATGAAAACGAAACTGAACTCCCGGGAATATGTCACCGTGGCAAGTATGCTCTTCGGCATGTTCTTCGGCGCCGGAAACCTGATCTTCCCCGTCTACATGGGGCAGCAGGCCGGCAGTCATGTCTGGGCCGCCGTCGCCGGCTTTCTCATCACCGGTGTGGGCATGCCCCTGCTGGGCGTCGCGGCGCTCGGTCTCAGCCGCTCGAGCAGCCTGTTTGACCTCTCGCAGAAGGTCAACCGCCCCTACGCGATGTTCTTCACCTGCCTGCTGTATCTGACGATCGGGCCGTTCTTCGCCATCCCGCGCTGTGCGACCACGTCCTTCACCGTGGGTCTCGAGCAGGTCCTGCCCGCGGGTCACGCGCGGCTGTATCTGCTGCTGTTCTCGCTGATTTTCTTCGCCGCGGTGCTGTTTTTCGCGCTCCGCCCCGGCAAGATTCTCATCTGGATCGGCAAGGTGCTCAACCCCATTTTCCTGCTCTTTCTGGGAATTCTGGTCGTCGTCGCGCTGCTGTCCCCGTCGGCGACCATCTCCGCCGTCGCCCCCGTTGGCAGCTATGCCGCCCAGCCGTTTTTTACCGGCTTTCTCGAGGGCTACAACACTATGGACGCGCTGGCGAGTCTCGCCTTCGGCGTTGTTGTCATCCAGGTCATCCGTAACCTCGGCGTCGAGGAGCCGGGCTCCATCGCCGCGAGCACGGTGCGCTCCGGCATCTTCAGCTGTCTGCTGATGGCCGTGATCTACCTCGCCGTCACCATCGTCGGCACGCAGAGCCGCGGCCTGTTCGCCCCCGCCGAAAACGGCGGCGTCGCCCTCGCGCAGATCGCGCAGCACTATCTCGGCGGCGTGGGCCTGCTCATTCTCGCGGCCACGGTGACGCTCGCCTGTCTCAAAACGGCCGTCGGTCTGGTCACGAGCTGTGCTGAGACGTTCTCAACCATCTTCCCCCGCGGGCCGAAATACGCCGTCTGGGCGGTGATCTTCAGCGTCATGTCCTTCGTGTTCGCGAACCTCGGCCTGAGCGCTATCATCACCTATTCGCTCCCCGTGCTGATGTTCCTGTACCCGCTCGCCATCGTGCTGATCCTGCTGGCCCTGTTCGGCAAATTCTTCGGCAATGACCGCCGCGTCTACTGCTGGACGATCGGCCTGACACTGCTCGCCGCGCTGTATGACCTGCTGCGCACGCTCCCGGAGGGTCTGCGCGCCGGGCTGCACCTCGACGGCGCGCTGGAGGCCGTCGGCGGCGTCCTTCCCCTCTCGTCACAGGGGCTCGGCTGGATCTGCCCCGCCGCGCTCGGTCTTGTCATCGGCCTGATCGCCCACTTCGCGGGCCGCAGGAAGGCAGAGTAACTTTTTATGGATCAAAAGGCAAGCCAGTGTTTCTGGCTTGCCTTTTTCTTTCTGCACGGCTATCCATATTCCTGCATATAATAAGGCGAAAACCCAGACCAGAAAGGACGGATTCCCTATGACAACGATTCCCATGGAGCCCGGCCCGGTGGACGCCTTCATGCAGGCGCACCCCGAGCGCGGGGCGCTGCGCATACAGGTGACGGCCGGGCCGTTTCCCGTGGCGGGGGCGCAGGTGGAGGTGTTCCGCCGGTTCGGCCAGCTGCGGCAGGTGTTCTACCGCGGCGTGACCGACCAGTCCGGCATCCTGCAGGGCATCGCGCTCCCGGCGCTGCCGGCGGCGTGGTCGCAGTCATCCGACACGGCGGATGTCTCCGCGACCAACTATCAGGTCACGGTGCGCCACCCGATGTTCGCCCCCGACGTGGGGCGGAACGCCGCCGTCTACGCGCGCACGGAGACGATCCTCCTCGTCGCGCTCGAGCCGCTGCTGTAAGGAGGGGTGAATATGGCGCAGCCCGTTGTACCGGAGAGCATCGTTGTCCACCTCGGCCCGCCCGGCTCGGCGGCGCAGAATGTGACCGTGCCCTTCGCGGAGTACATCAAGAACGTCGCCTCGAGCGAGATCTACCCCACCTGGCCGGAGAGCGCCATCCGCGCGAACATCCTCGCGCAGATCTCCTTCGCGCTCAACCGGGTCTATACGGAGTATTACCGCGCGCGGGGCTATGACTACGACATCACCAGCACGACACAGTTCGACCAGGCCTTCGTCCCCGACCGGGGCATCTTCGAGAACATCAGCCAGATCGTCGACGACATCTTCAACGACTACATCGTCCGTCAGGGACGCGTTGAGCCGCTCTTCGCCCAGTTCTGCGACGGGGTGCGCACAAAGTGCGGCGGGCTCTCCCAGTGGGGGAGCGTCGACCTCGCGGAGGAGGGCATGACGCCCTATGAGATCCTGCAGTACTACTACGGCGGCGACATCGGCCTTGTGACGAACGCGCCCGTCGGTGGAAACGTTCCGTCGTACCCGGGGCGGCCGCTGCGGCGCGGGAGCGTCGGCGAGGACGTGCGCACGATCGAGCGCCAGCTCAACCGCATCGGGCGCAACTACCCCGCCATCCCGGCGATCACGCGGCTTGACGGTGTGTACGGCCCGGAGACGGAGAGCGCCGTCCGGACGTTCCAGCAGATTTTCAGTCTCGATGCCGACGGTGTCGTCGGCAAGGCGACGTGGTACAAGATCAAGGAGATCTACAACGGCGTGAAGAAGCTCTCGGAGCTGACAAGCGAGGGGCTGACCATCTCGGAGACGGAGCGGCAGTACGAGTCCGCCCTCCGCCCCGGCGACAGCGGCGTCGGCGTGCGGACGGTGCGGTACTATCTGGCGTTTCTGGGGTATTTCCTGCCGCAGCTGCCGCCGATCCGCCTGACGGACACGTTCGATCAGGAGATGCTCGACGCGGTCTATGCCTTCCAGAGTGCCTACGGCCTGCCCGTCGACGGGATCGTGGGACGCGAGACGTGGAACGCGCTGCAGGATGCCTACCAGAGCACGGTCTCCCAGCTGCCGGAGGACTATCAGGACTTCGCCGAGGAGGTCTATCCGGGGCGCTTTCTCGTGGAGGGCGACCGCGGCGAGGAGGTGCGGCTCATGCAGGAGCGCCTGCGGGACATCGCCCGCGCGGGCGGAAGCATCCCGCTCATCGCGGCGGACGGTGTGTTCGGCCCCGCGACGCGCGAGGCCGTGCAGGCGCTGCAGCGCCAGCTGGGGCTGGAGGAGACAGGCGCCGTCGGCCCGGTGCTCTGGGCGGAGATCATGACGCGGGGGCAGGAATACTAACTTCGCATACGGAAGCCTTTGGTTTCCGTATGCGCGGTTCGCAGCGAAACCCCCTCGCAAAAAAAAGAGTTGGCAGACGGTGTCTGCCAACTCTTTTTTTGCGATTGTCAAGCGAGGAACCCCTTCAGAATCGTGTCCTCCGCCTCCTCGGGCGACAGGCCCAGCGTCTCGAGCTTGAGCAGTTGGTCGCCCGCGATCTTGCCGATGGCGGCCTCGTGGATGAGCTGCGCGTCGGGACAGTTCGCCGCGATCTCCGGGATGGAGCGGATCTTTGCCTCGCCCATGATGATGCTGTCGCACTGGACGTGGCCGAAGCACTCGGCGTTGCCGACCATGCGCGGATAGAACAGCTGCTCCGAGCGGTCCTGCGCCACGGAGCGGGAGATCACGCGGCCGCGCGCGTCCTTGCCGTTGAGCTCGATCTCCATCTCGCTCGTCGCCTTCTGGTCGCCGTGGGTCAGCAGGCGCTCGGTCACGACGGCCTCGGCCCCCGCCTCGCACACAAACTTCGTGTAGCGCTTCGTCGAGTCGATGCCGCGGATCTGCACCGTCTCCATCTGCATAGAGGAGTTCTCGCCCAGATACACGATTGTCTGCGGGTTCATGATGTTGCGGCCGGTCTCGCCGTCGGCGTCCTCACCGTAGTGCTTCTCGGCGTAGCGCACGCGGCTGTTTTTCCCGATGTGGAAGGTGTGTACGCCGTCGTGGCGGCTCTCGTCGCAGCCGGAGTTGTGGATGCCGCAGCCCGCGATGATCTCCACGTCGCAGTCGTCGCCGACGTAGAAGTCGTTATACACCATCTCGGACAGGCCTGTCTTGCTGATGATGACCGGGATGTGGCACTTCTCGCCGTGCGTGCCGTCCTTGATGCGGATGTCGATACCCGCCTTGCCGTCGGCGCGGGGAGAGATGTCGATGTGCTCGGTGGACTGGCGCGCCTCGCAGCCGCTGTCCTTGCGGATGTTGAAGGCGCCCACGGGCTGACCGGTGAGGTCGGCGATTTTTTCCAGCAGCTTCGCGTCAATTTCCGTAATCATTTCTGCGCCTCCTCCTTTCTGCCCAGCACGGGACATCCGCCCAGCGTGTCCGCCAGAATCATCGGCAGAACCTCCTCGGTCGTGCCGCGGCGGGCAATCTCACCGCCGGCCACGACGACGATCTCGTCGGCCATGCGGATGATGCGCTCCTGATGGGAGATGATGATCATCGTGTCCTTCTGCTCGCGGTGGATCTGCTCAAACGTCTCCGTCAGGCGGGCAAAGGACCACAGATCGATCCCGGCCTCCGGTTCGTCAAAGATCTTCAGCTCTCCGCTGCGCGCGAGGATCGTCGCGATCTCGATGCGCTTGACCTCGCCGCCGGAGAGGGACGTATCCACCTCCCGGTCGAGATAGTCGTTCGCGCACAGGCCGACCTTCGTCAGGTACTGGCAGCACCGGTCCTTCGAGAGCTTCTCCTCGCCCGCGGCGAGCAGGAGCAGGTCGTGGACGGTGATGCCCTTGAAGCGCGGCGGCTGCTGAAATCCGTAGCTGATACCGAGACGCGCGCGCTCGGTGATGGACAGATCCGTCACGTCCTGTCCGTTGTAGATGACACGGCCCTCCGTAGGCTGGACAAGGCCCATGATGACCTTGGCCAGAGTGGTCTTACCGCCGCCGTTCGGCCCGGTAAAGACCATCAGCTTGTGATCGGGAATCACAATGCTGACGTGCTTCAGGATGTCCTGCGTCCCCTCCGGGGTGGACACCTGATAGCAGATGTTTTGCAGCTCCAGCATGGAAGCATCCTCCTTTTGAGGTAATCCTCTGTTTCATCGTGAAATAGGCCGCTTGCGCAAATGGTCGACGGCGCAGGCGGCAAAAATACCCATATAAAAAGTATTTTAGCAGAAGAAGGTCAAAAAATCAATCCGTCTGTGACCATTTTTGCCCCCAATTCATAGTATAACAGGAGAAAGGAGCGTTCAGTCATGGAACACGAACTCAAAGCCGCCGCCGATTACGCCCGCTGCAGCCAGATTTGGCAGCGCGTGGCCCCCGATCTCGATCCCTATCCGTCGGACTCCCCCGCCCCGCTCCCCGCCGCG
>ERZ773187.252-NODE-252-length-54659-cov-10.371676_pt1 | contig 54659 bp, 48 predicted proteins | sample MGYA00511242_ERZ773187 | MGnify/ENA primary metagenome ERZ773187 (study PRJEB29015, sample SAMEA2737744) | human gut metagenome | biome: human gut; feature: human-associated habitat; material: faeces | place: China | collected 2012 ...
AAAATTAAAAATTAAAAATTAAAAATTAAAAATTAAAAATTAAAAATTAAAAATTAAAAATTGGAAAATAACAAAGCAATAAACAAAATTCAAATAAATAAGAAACAATATAGTTTTCCCTCATGTGGCTTATGAAGACATTACTAACATCGCGGTGTGTTAATCAACTGGGAGCAGGTCATACATCCTCAACAACGCGACTAGTCAAGCATCAGTGGCTGATTTTATCTATTTTAGGGTTTCAAGTGGAATGAAAAGCAATCCATTTCGACCCTGGTAGCTGACAACAGCATGATCTCCCCACAACAAACGGCCCTCGGGCCGTTTGGCGCTTCACCGATCAATTAACTCTTTTTATTTGAAGCGAGGCACAACCCAACGCTACAAGCAAATGATTGTTTCGATTAACCGATAACAATTAGACCACTTTAATGGGTAAGCAGTTAAAGGTAACAAAACAATTAAAATATATTTACTTAATTCACTTATTGTTATGATAAAATATAGACTCGGCTACCAAAAAAGGTTCGTTCTATGGAAGTAGTAGATAAGTCAATAACAGAGTTTATTAGAAAAATCATCCATGAGTTAGAAATAAGAGGTGTTTGGGACAGAAGATTTAATTGGTTCTTTTCAAGAGAAGCCTCTGAAGAAAAGAATATAGAATCTTATCTTGAAATAATATTTGAACTTGAAACTATGGTCGAATTCAATTTGGAAACACTCTTACAATCACACGAAAAGCAACCTTCAATAAATGTCAACCACACAAAAATAAAGTTTAAAACTTCGTTACCATTTTATCATGATATTATTGACATCATTCCTATTTATAAAGATGCTATCTTACTTGAAGACCATAAACCTCTTGTGCCTCAAGAAGCAATACCCAATATATGTCATCTCCTTAAAATCCCAGGCACAAAAGAAGGAGTTGAGGTTGAAAACCATAACTTTGGATATCACTTCCACTATTGCAAGGTAAAAAAAAGGACAATAGAAAGAACCAATCTTTTATTGACTTTTGATCCCACTTTCAAAAAAACAAATAAGAAACCAAAGCCTGATCTGTTCGGTGAATACCATGCTGAAGGGAAAAACAAGATAATAGATATGGAAACAATTGGGGGCAATAAACGATATCCTATATATTTAGTTTGTCATGATGCAGGACAAAAGAAAGGATTGAGTAATTTTAAAGTACCTAGCAACAAGTCAAAATTATTTATTACAGGTTAATTCAAAATAAAACCACCCATTATGAATTAGTGGTGGTTTTATTAAAATATTATCATCCCTTGTAGCAGGAGATACAAATGAAGTACGAGCCCAGTCAATTTGAAGAGCCCACTCAGGTAAAGCTGTGCAGGCTTTTTGATTTGATTTTTTTGATTGGTGAATCGTTAACAGAATCTACTTTTGTCCATCAAATTACGATTCATTTTCGATCCAGTTTCAGTCGCAGGTGATGATTTGCCTGCTCGGTGGACTAAAATATGGAAGATGCATTGTTCCTTAGGTTGAGTGTTGGAAGGTGGCGCGATCACCGGCATTGTCTTTTACTGGCTTTCCACAGATTCGAACACGCATTTATTCCCGACTACTGTAAACCAGCCCCTCGCATTCGCACCTCCAGTTCATCCAGAAATGGGGAACGCCCTAGACGCATAGGGCCGTAGCGACCATCAACAAAACCGGAATACAGCATATGCACCTCGTCCCGTGCGCGGGTCAGCCCCACATAGAAAAGACGACGGCTTTCGCGCAGCTTTTCTGGCGTCTCATTACGCCACGGCAAATTCCCCAGATCCAGGCCAACCATGATGACCACGTCATATTCGCAACCTTTGGCTGAGTGAAGCGTCAGCAAATTGAGGTGCTCAGGTGAACCGTCACGACCACCCAGGCTCGTAATGTCCAGCATCGCCAACGCACCACCTTCGGCAAGTGCTACAGTCATGCGATCTAGCTGCTCTGCCTGATCAGAAAGTGCCGGTTCAGTTGCCAGCAGGGAATCAACGAGACCGTTGCGCAACGACGCGACAAAATCGCATGCTGGATGTTGGTCGGCACGAAGTGCCCAAAGCAGCTTGGTTAATTCCTGTCCCTTATGCCGGGCGCATGCATCATCGAGCCTTGCCCGATGAAATGCCAGATAACGGTCTGTCAATCCGCGCAGTTGAGGGTGCCCGATACGCCAACCGCCAGCACACCATGCCGCGCAATCCTCCACCCAGCTCGTCAAAGCAACCTTGCGATAAGGCGCTGCGGTGTCCACCCGAATGTAATCAAAACCGCCAGCTGTCACCGCATCGGCCACCACATCACCGGCACGGTAGTCCTTGTACAGAATAGCGATGTCACCCAGCGTTCGACCCGGCTTAGCAGCCAACGCAGTTGGAATTATCTGCGCGACAGCATGGACAGCCTGATCCTCTAGGCCATCCGGACACAGCTGGAACGCAATGGTTGTCTGGCGGTTCAGGTCGCTTGCTCGATAACCACGAACCTCACCCAACACCATCTCAGATGCATTGACGATGCCCGCTCCTGATCTATAGTTCAACTGAAGCCTGACTGTTTCAACGTCTCTCCTGCCTGCCAGTTCCATGAGTAACGCGCCATCGGCACCAGTGAAACCGTAAATCGATTGGTCTGCATCACCCACAGCAAATAAGCGTACGCCCCCTTCGAAAGCCAGGCGTTTGACCATACGGTGGAGCGCCACGCCCAAATCCTGATATTCATCAACCGCAAGGATCGGAAATTTCGCCTGTACCAAGGGCAGAACCCAGTCATGCTCAACGATCAGACGCTGGCCGAATACCACCATATCGTCGTAGTCGATTAGCCCTTCCTGCCGCAATGCCGCTTCGTAAGCCTCGGCCCAAGCAGCGAGTTCCTCTTCTGCACGCCAGGCAACACTGTTGCGGTTAAGTACCGAACGGCGATGCCGTCCGAGATCAATAGCCTTATAGGGGTGGTTTGGTCCAAAGAGACGGTCACCAGATTGTCGAAGTAATCGTTCGCTCGCACGCTGAGACGCTACTGACAGCGGAAATGGAATTGGCAGATCGGCCAGTCGTCCATAGGGCATCAACAGATGGCGCAAACAGAACCCATGAACGGTTCCGATAAAGAGATTCGGTGCCTCTCTGAGCCCCAGCGCTTCGAGACGACGGGTCAGCTCGCGTGCGCATTCTTGGCTATATGTGATACATGCCGCGCCACGTGGAGCCTCAACATCCTCGGCCAGGATTCGGGCCAGCTTCAGCACGAGCGTCTTGGTCTTACCACTACCTGGCCCGGCGAGAACCACGCAGTGCCCTCGGGAGTGATACGCGGCTAACTGGCCCGGATTCTCGGCCAGCTCGGCAGCCTGAGCCAAATAGGCTGCACTGACATTACGCGACGGCATCGCGGATATGCTCCAGTGCTTCGCGAATGTAATCCGGACAAACATCCTCCGACACCGAAGGTGCCAGCGCCTGGGCGAACCGCCCTTTGCCAATTCGCTCAATCAGTTTCAACAAACGGGCTTTATCAAGCTGGTCCGTGTCATCCACCCATGCCTGTATCTCGTTCAGAGTAGCTCGTCTAAGAGACAATTCCTGCTCGATAACCGACTTCATGGCTTCGCCCAGTCCACCGGTAAACAGCTCAGGCTCCAAGGTGATCTCATTGACGAAGCATCCATACTCCCCGGCATATTCAATCACCTCATCGGTATCCATATCATCATGGTCAACATCGTTCTCAAGCACGCTTAAAATATTGATAAGTCTCTTACGAACCAGCGGCACTCCACCCTCCATAGGATCGCGGTCTGTCAGAATCACATGCGGAATATTGAGCCCCCGTGGCCCCAAGAGCTTCACATACGGAGTGAAATTTGTTCCACCGATCGAGCACACTGTGATCCCAAGCATATCGAGAGGAATATCAAGAGCATCGGCGAATGCAGGGACGAGAAAACGTTCGGCATCTCCTTCCACCAGGATTACACCACGTGAAAAGAATATTTCACCGCGTGTGACGTCAATATAGCGCTGCAAATCATCTTCATCCCGCCGCGTAAACGGTGCGTTCGCCGTTGAAACAGCAATTGTCTTCTTGTCCTCTGCGTCATAACGCAGTAGAACGATAGATCTAACAGGCGTGACGCTGGCAATATGTGGGGAATGGGTGGTCAGGATCGTTGTCAGCGGCGTCCCTTCATCACCATTTTCCCCGTCAGTACCCAAGAAATAACGGTAGACCAGGCGCTGTACGTGCGGATGTAGGTGCGCTTCCGGCTCCTCGACTACGAAAAACGTATGGTCTCGTTCACCGTCATCAACAAGACGATCAAGTTCGAGGCTTTTCAGGGCCAGGAAAATCAGATTAGCCGTCCCCAGACTTGCATCGCCAATGCCACGAATGCCACTGTCAAGCAGCAAGCGAAGGCTACGTAGCAGCGCATCAACGCGAGTCGGTGCAAGTCCGAGCGATACCGGAACGGCATGTTGCTTACCTGCGATAGCAATCAACCGTTCGCTAATCCGTTCGGCTGTCGCTGCCACCTCATCATGATCAGCCAGTTCCCGCTGAGCCTCATCAACCTGGGTTTGAATCTCCTCACGAGTCTCGTCGTCCAGAGATGCGGATAGTTCTTCAATAAGCGGTCTTAAGGGTGAATTACGCCAGCTTGAAAGATCCTTCTCGGCATCACGCAACGCGCCTTGAACATCGATGGGCAACATACGGCGAAACGCACCACCAATATGCATGTCAGGATCAGCGCCACCGAAGATCACATACTCATAATCTTTTAACGATTCAGGAGCTCGATTTAACTCGGTTTTGGGCTGAAAGCGGTAGGTAAGCCGGGCCACCATAGGTGGGCCCGGATTAAGAACACAATCGTTCAGATGAGCCATCAATCGTGCATCGTCAGTAAAATCCGTAAGATCCACCGAAATTTCGATGGTCTCCCCCAATTTTTCTTCGCCCAATCCATCCCAAAAATGTTCAAAACCCAGTTGACGGTCACGCTCAGACAACCCAGGGTCAAGAATCAGCTGCAGGCCGCGAATAAAATTGCTCTTGCCAACCTTGTTTTCACCAACAATAACAATGCTCTCACCCGTTTCAACATCAACATCAGAGAAGTTGGCGAAATTAATTAACCGGATTCGAGAAATCCGCATTACTGCCTCCCTATATTCTTATTTGTCTTCCAAAATAATATTAGCACTCAAATCGCAAGATACCGTCTGGCCCTACCAAATCTGTTGAGCGGGTTCGGTTGTGATCAAAACGGTTTATGGTCATTACACATTCTTTGCTGATCAGATCTACGGCTCCAACGGAGGTAGTAGCTCATCGCAACAGAAATCGGGCTTTATCAACTCCGGACAACGGTCGTGTTACTGCAGCTGACCATGCGGCCCTGGATAGCCTACCTGACACTGCCGGTATCTTTACATCCGATACTGATACTGCTGCTTCGGGAGGCACTATTGAACGTCGCGGTAGCGCTGACGTCATCTAAAATCTGTGCATCCATCATTTATTGAATTCACTAACGACCCTTTCTTTAAGCTCTTTGATGCTTATGAATTTTGTATCTAACCCAAGAACAGAATAAATGAAAGCACCACGTGTACGTAGTCTATTGTCATCAGTCACAAAATAATCGGCTTTCCATGCATGTTTCAAGTGCTCGGTATCCTGCAGGCTGCTACGAATTTTGCTCAGTTCAGAAAGAGACTCCGTCTTATAATTTATCAAGTCAAAGAAGTCGCAAAGATGCTCAATGTGCGTCATGCATTCAGCGTCGCTCTCATGCTGGATCGATTTATCAATAAGTTCCTCCAAGGAAAATGACTTCTCTATAGTTGCCGCGCTCAGCCTTTGACACAACGCTTGATCACTTTCATAGTCATTGAAATCGAAGTCACAGCCGCTGTCATCTAAATAGGGACGAAGCGACTCCAAAAACTCATCAATATTTTTATTGGCTCGATCCGACAGCCTTGATTTCCTTGAATAATGAGGATACCCCCAATGATTAAAGTGCATCCTTTTCACTTTTAAATCCTCAGCAGCTCTCGTTGCATTTCTCCAGAGCAAAACACGATCGAACGTAACCTTAATATCCTCCCTCGCAAGCATCACACCACTCTCAGTGGGCACCAGCATAGTGTTATCTGTAAGTGCTTCGATCGCCTCGAAGTACTCGGCAAGCCGAACACGGCTCATTTTAATACCGTCTTCAATCACATAGGGGCTATAGACGAACTTGCAATCCATCTTGCTTTTAAAATTATCAACCTGTCGACTAAAATTTTCATCACGCCCATATTTGCTGACAACATTTTGATCAACGTAAAACAATTCCTTTCCGACGGGCATTTCTATTGGCTCATAAGCAATGATTTGCTCTCGCTCCAGATTTGCGTAAGCAAGAATTGTATCATTACACTTCGCCTGTTCATGTTGAAAATGATCCAACGCCAAGCGGATAACCTCCCCTTTGACCTTGTCCACGTATATGTCATAGTCTGGTAAGGACTTTTCAGGAATTTTTGATTTCACATAGTCAGGAGAAACAACTAAGTCCAGCGCAAGGACGATAGGATTGGAATCATCCTGAATGTCAAAGATACGGCATAACTCAGTTACGAGCGCTTCACTTTCCTTGTTTGCACTCAAGATCCCATTAATGAAATTGGATAGCATAGTCACCGTCCTAGCGAATTCCAAGCAGCCCAGACACTGCTTCTGACAAATCTTCCGTTCACCAACTGACTTATCCAAACTCATCAGCAACCGCCAATCTTCCGTTGTCAGTAAATAAGAGTACTCATTTACATCTTCGATTAGTCGCTTGACTACACTTTCAATAATAAAGCTCTGGCTGTGCTTAATAAGGCAATTCATTTTTTCTCCAAAACTCAAACTTTGACATAATTGCCTCCACCAAACCTTCGGCATGAGACTTCAACGTGAGACATGGTCATACTGGGTTCCATACTCTATTGAATAATAGCAATTATTTCCTTCGGTGTACGACCCCGACGCCGTTCAGGTCCTGATAACACTTCAACTATCTTATTATTCTGAACAGTATTAAACATAGTTCCAAGACTACCTCTTATTTTAAGAGAGGCGAAGTGTCTGGTGATTTATGGGGCCAGTCTAACTACTTATATCCCCTCGTTAATTTTGGTGGTCATTCTGGTGGTCTTGACAGGGAGAGCTTTCAGGATTAGCTTACTTATTAGCCAGTTATTGGCAAAGGCGATCCCAGTCAGAGGAGCCATACATAGAAAAGCCTGCTTTCGAGCAGGCTTTTTGCTTTTCTGCGCTCAGCGAAACAGCCCCTGCCATCGGGAGGAAGATGCCCCCCGATGCGACAGACCGCGCCGGCGGCTCGCTTAAATTATCACCTCGCGCCCTCTCAGTGACAGCGCGTCAGGAGCGATGCCTCGCCGAGCACACCGTTCGGGCTAGCGGTGTTCGCACCGTTGCACGCCGCTCTCGCCAGCCGTAGCGATATGCAGCAAAGCACTCCGGAAGGAGGCATTAAACATCGGCCCGTGCGTCAGCCCCGGATAATGCCAGTAGGTGGCTGCCAGCCCCTCCTCCTTCAGGAGGGAAACCATGTTACGCACTCTGCTCAGCACACCGGCCGCGCCGGCGGCGGCGCTGCTTCCCGACGGGTCGTCGCCCTCCAGTAAATAGAGCTGCTTGTGGCAGGCCTCTTGCTTATTAAGCGATTCCATTCTCGTCAGCAGGGCGAAATTATCTCTGCCCAGAGAGGGGCTGGCCGCATAATAAAAGTGGAAGAAAGAGGAGCTTAACCAGCTGTCCAGTACGAACAGCCCGCCGAAGGAGTGTCCCCAGAGGCCTCGTTTATTGGGGTCGATGTTAATATTTTTTTCTACCGTCGGGCCGATGCGCCCTTCCAGCAGCCGGCGGAACGTCGCGCTGCCGCCGCCCTCGCGCGTATAATGGCCGACGGCAACGGCCCCGGCCCCCTGCTGCACCGCAGGCGTATAGTCGTAGGCTCTGGCGCGGGTGTCGAAAGGCAGCGGCGTCTGGTAGCCAATCGCCACAATCACCGGCGGCGTTTTTTGGGTCAGCTGTTTCAGTAGCTCATCAGACAAGCGGTCCATCAGCGCATTACCGTCCAGCATATACAGGACCGGGTAGCCCGATGGCGGCGGCGATGTGTCAGGTACGCCGGTCCAGACCCGGTAGTGCCTTTTGCCATCCGCAGAGTCAAACTGATGAACGCTGAAGTGATATACCGCAGACCCGCGATCGGCAATATTCGGCCCCAGCGGTTTCATATCCGGTTTCGCCGCGCTTTTTCCGGCGTACAGCAGCGCCATACAGGAGAGCATGCAAGATACCGCGATGCGCTGGACCCTGTTTCGGGACGGATGATCCTTCCCCTGTTGATACTCTCTCTTCACCTGTTTTTCCCGTATCACTCTGGCGGATAAGCCTTATTCACGTAGCGCCATGATGATAATGGTTAGCAATATCATTTTCAATTACGCAAAAAAGTGACGGCACAGGAGCGCGCGGCAATCGACACGCCGTATTGTATCACCGGTCTTTTTTATTCATTATTCGCCCCATTATCTGCCCCGCCATTGAGCGTCGGGATCGACAACAGAGAGAAACATCGATGATCGATGAAAGTCGTAAAATTCAGTCCGTAGAACGGGCGATGAATCTCCTTGAGATCATCGCTGAGCAGGGTGGCGATGCCCGATTAGTCGATCTGGCCCGCCGGTCGGCACTGCATAAAAGTACGATATACGGGTTGCTGAATACTTTAGCGTCAATGGGGTATATCACCCGTAACGGCACCCGCTACTCGCTGGGTCTGCGCTTAAGAACCATTGCCCAGACGCTGATTGATGCCGACCAGGAGGTGAAATCCTTTTTCGCCCCGTTGCTGCAATATGCGGCGGAAATCAGCGGCGAGGTGTGTTATCTGGCGGTGCCGTGCGGAACGCGCGAATACCTCTACCTGGATGCCATCGAGGCTAACGGCCCGCTGCCGGTATTCAGCGCGCGTGGCCGCAGAGAAGGCATGACCACCTCAGCCATCGGCAAAGTGCTCCTCGCCGATAAAGCGGAAATTATTCGCAGCCTGCGCCGGGCGGACGGGATGTCCGCAGAGCTGGAAAAAGAACTGCAGGCGATTATCCGTCAGGGCTATGCCGTTGATCTCGAAGAAGCTGAATGCGGATTGCACTGCCTGGCGCTCCCGCTACGTCAACACGGGAAAATTGTTGCCGCGCTGGGTATTTCCGGCCCCTCTCAGCGCCTGAGCGCAGAGCGAATCAACCACCTCGTCACACAATTGATGCGGTGGAAAGTTTGACATTATCAAACAATAAGCGGATATCTCCCTCCCCTGTTTCTTCATCCCGGCCGTTCTGGAATCATCAAAACACCTGTTAACACGAGGAGTTTTGAAAATGAAATTAGAGCAGCTTTCCCGGGATGTGATTTTACGTGCCTCAACCCTGGCCCGTGAGCGAGGTTTTTCGGTTTCAATTTGCGTCGTCGACGATTCAGGCCTGCTGCGTCAGTTCCTGCGTATGGACGGTGCGGTTGCCGGAACCATTGACGTATCGATCAAGAAGGCGCGCACCGCCGCCTTATTTGGCGTCGACAGCATTGACCTTGGCGAACACGCCCAGCCCGGCGGGGCCATCTATAGCCTGGAATACACCAACGGCGGATTAATCAGCTTTGGCGGCGGCGTGGTACTACATGATACGAATGGCGACATACTGGGCGCCGTCGGTGTCGCGGGCGCCACGGTTGAACAGGATCAGTCTATCGCCCAGGCCGCTGCAGGTGAACGATGAGTCAGAAAACGCCAATACATCCGGGGATTTGGGCCCTGGCGGTGACCTCTTTTGCCATTGGCGTAGCTGAGTTCATTGTTGTCGGGGTTCTTCCGGCCATCGCGCAAGATCTCCACGTCTCGTTGGCCGCGGCGGGTAAACTGGTCGGACTCTATGCGCTCGCACTGGCGATTGGCACGCCGCTGGCGGTACTGGGTCTGGCGCGGTTAGCGCGTAAAACGGTGTTGTTGAGCCTGATAACGCTATTCCTGGCCGGCAATATCCTCTCCTCGCTGGCGGACAGCTACCCGCTGCTGCTGGCAGGCCGGGCCATCACCGCGGTGGCGCACGGCAGTTTCTTTGCCATCGGCGCGACCGTGGCCAGCCGCCTCGCGCCACCTGGGCAAGGCGGACGAGCGATTGCTCTGATGTTTTCCGGCCTGACGTTAGCCATGGTGATCGGCGTCCCGCTGGGCAGCCTGATCGGAAATAGCGTCGGGTGGCGGCTACCGTTTTACGCCGTCGCCGGGCTGGCGGTGATAGCGTGGGTCGCCACGGCAATCTGGGTGCCCCGGCTGGCCGTACCTGAGGCCGGTAAAACCGTCACGCAACTCGCGGCGTTACTGCGGCCGGAAATTCTGGCCATGATGGCGATAACCGTCACCGGCTTTGGCGCCAGCTTTGCCGCGTTCACGTTTATTACGCCGATCCTGACCGACATCAGCGGCTTTTCATCGCAGACCGCGAGTTTGCTGCTGATTATTTTTGGCATCGCCACGCTAATCGGGAATCAACTCGGCGGCAAACTGACGGTGACCCGGGGCTGGACATCTGCATTACGCCGGATGCTGTTGCTGCTGGCAGTTACCCTCATTTTACTGGCCGTGGCATTACCCTGGCGCCTGCCTGTGATGGTCCTGTTATTCCTACTGCTGGCGTTCGGGATGTCACCGGCTTTTCAGGCCGGCATGCTGAGCACCGCTGAACGCTGGACGCCAAAAGCCGTCGATTTTGCTTCAGCCTTAAATATTGCGGCGTTTAATTTGGGGATAACCCTCGGTGAAACGCTGGGCAGTGCTGTCGTGGCGAAGGGGCTGATGGCGATGACCCCCTTAGCCGGTGTACTCCTGGTAACGATAGCTCAGCTCCCGCTGTTTTGGTTAAGCAGCCGATTTACCCGGGATGCACGCCGCGCCCATCGGGCGTAGACCGCTGCTTTTTTCACGTTCCCCTGCTGCCGGTAACGGCGTGACTGGTGGTTAATGAAATGTGATCTACGATCAAAAGTAACTAACAAGTTGGTTACTTTTAGATATCAGTGAACTATGGTACTGCGAACTCGTTACTCAGATAACAGGCGTATATCATGGCAAGAAAAATCACGTTAAAACACTATCTTAGCTACGGCTCAGGGGATTTTTTTGGTATGGGAACGACGGCACTCACCGGTGCCTGGCTGCTGTTCTTTTATACCAATTTCTGTCACCTGAGCGCGGTTGAAGCGGCATCCATTTTCGCCATTGCGCGAGTCTTCGATGCCATCGCCAGTCCGTTAATGGGCTATATTACCGATAACTTCGGCCATACTTTTCTGGGGAAAAAGTTTGGTCGCCGCAAATTCTTTATTCTGTCGGGTATCCCCGCCGTCTTTTCCTACTGTTTTATCTGGGTCAGCGATATGGGTTACCTCTATTATCTGTTGACCTACCTTGTCTTCGAACTGGTCTACAGCATGGTTCTGGTGCCGTATGAAACCCTGGTTCCGGAAATGACCGATGACTTCAAAAAGAAAACCCGCTTCTCAGGGGCCAGAATCTCTTTCGCCCAGCTGTCGTACATCATCACGGCCTACCTGCCGGCCCTGTTTTTTAGCTGGTATGGAAAAGATAACCCCCACGCCTTCTTTTATGCCGGGCTGGTGATTGCCATCATCTGCGCCATCGCCCTGACGTTGGTGTATTGCAATACGTGGGAACGAGAGCGCAGCGTTGACCAGCAGGCGCCGCCTGCGGCGTCCGGATCTTTACTCAAGCGTTTTTTCAGCGACGCACTCTCCACCCTGAAAGTGAAGGCCTTCCGCACCCATCTTGGGATGTATCTCGGCGGGTTTATCGCCCAGGATGTATTTAATGCCGTTTTCACCTACTACGTCATCTACGTCCTGTTCCAGACCGCCACCGTCTCCTCCGAATTGCTCGGCATCATGTCCATCATGCAGCTGATCGCCGTACTCTGCATGATCCCACTGTGTATTCATTGGGGCCCCGCCCCGGCCTATCGTCTGGCGGTGGCCTTTTTTGCGCTTGCCTGCCTGACCTACGGTTTTTTATGGCTCGGGGATTTTACCCATCTTGCCGTATTGATGCTGGTCTCGGCGGTAGCGGGCTTCGGTCGCGGCGGTATTAACTATATCCCGTGGAATACCTACACCTATATGGCCGACGTCGACGAAGCGATCACCGGTCTGCGGCGCGAAGGTATTTTCGCCGGCGTCATGACCATGACGCGTAAGGCATCGCAGGCGGTCGCGGTGATGCTCGTCGGCGTTCTGCTGCAGCTGGCGCATTTTAATCCCGGCCAGCCACAGCAACCGGCGTCGGTGCATTACATTATCCTGGCCGTACTCAGTCTCGGCACCACTCTGCTTCTGATTGGCGGTTACCTGGCGTCACGTCGCTTTACGCTGAATATCAAAACGCATGCGGTACTGCGCGAGGAGTGCGACAGAATGCGCCTCGCCGGCGGGCCACTCGCCCCCGCAAGTCCGCAAAACCAGCGTATTCTCGAGGAGATTACCGGTCTGCGTTATCAGGAACTGTGGGGGAACAACTCGGTTTCACGTCTTAGCCGCCAGCCAGACGCTGACTCGGTCACAGCGTCAAAATAAACAATAACGGGGAAGGCGATACTCGCCTTCCCCGTCAGACACCGCCGCATAACGCGGCTTACACCATCACAACGCGATAATTGGCACTTTTTAATTCGGCTATCTGCTGCATGTGGATATGGGACAGCGTAAAATCGAGGATCGCGAAGTTCTCAGCCATTCTCTGCGGATCGGAGGACATGGTATTTGACTGCACGCCCGACTGTAAAATCCAGCGCAAAATAATTTGCGCCGGCGTGCGGGCATAATATTCCGCCAGACTCTGAATAAGCCGGTATTTAAGCACTTCCCCCCGGGCTATTGAACAGTATGAGGAGAGCGGGATTTGCGTAGCGACCGCGGCCTGCAATAAGTCGCTTTGATCCAGCAGCGGATGGAACTCCACCTGATTGACAACCAGCGGCGCGGCAATGGCTTCACGTGCCCTTACCATCTGCTGCGGAGAGAAATTACTTAAGCCGATATATTTCGTCAGCCCTTGCCGCTGCGCCTGTTCCAGCAAACGCAACGTGGCGCTGAAATCCTGCTTTGGCGGACTATGCAGCAACAACACATCCACCTGTTCAACATTCAATGCCGCCAGGCTTTGCGCCACCGAAGCCATAAACCGCTCAGCGGAGTAATTCGCCGGCAGCACTTTGGTGGTAATACAAAGTTCGCTGCGAGCGACGGGATGATGACGCAGGACTTGCCCAATCTCCTGTTCATTTTCGTACATCTGCGCGGTATCAATCGCCCGATAGCCCACGTTCAGAGCCTGTTCCAGGGCCGTCATTAATCTCTCTGCGCGCAGTTTATAGGTGCCAAAACCGCGGATAAACTCGGGCTGATAAAGAATATTCATGCTTTTTCCCTCAACGGAGGGCGCTGGCGACAAACCGCCTGGCTCGCAGCCAGATGCCACAACGAGGCAATATTGAACGCCGTCGATTCCAGCAGAGCGGCGGCTTCGCGCAGCGCGCGTTCATAGGAGATAATGCCAGGAACCAGCGAAAATGCCGAACGGAGCCCGAGCGCGTACAGCGCTTCATAACCACTGCCGAGCGACCCGGCCAGCGCAATACTGGGGCAACCGTGGGCATGCGCACGGCTGATCACGCCGGCAGGCCCTTTGCCGCGACTGGTCTGGGCGTCAAGGCGCCCTTCACCGGTAATCACCAGATCGGCCCCGCGCACCTGCTCATCAAAGTTAAGCGTGTTGAGCACAAGATCGATGCCGCTGGAGATATCGGCTCCCAGTATCCCCTGCAGCGTAGCGCCCATTCCGCCGGCCGCACCGCCGCCCTTGAGGCTGGCGATATCCGTTCCGGAGCGGCCCCTGAGAACGCTGGCGACCCGGGCGAGGTTGTTTTCAATTCTCAGCGCCGTGTGCGCGGTCACCCCTTTTTGCGGACCAAAAACGGCCGTAGCGCCCTGCTCGCCGAGCAACGTATTGTTCACATCGCAGGCCAGCTGGAACGTTACCCCGGCTAATCGCGGATCGAGACCGGAGCAATCAATCTCAGCCAGTTGATCAAGTCCTCCAGCGCCCCACGAGACCTCGTCTCCGCCGGCGGTGGTACAGCGACAGCCCAACGCCTGCAGCATGCCAATCCCCCCCTCATTGGTGGCGCTGCCGCCCAGACCAATAATGATTTTGTCGACCTCGCGATCCAGCGCCGCGCGAATGAGCTCCCCGACCCCATAGCTGGTCGCTATCAGCGGGTCCCTCTCCTGCGGCGCCACCCACTGCAAACCGCAGGCGGCGGCCACTTCAATGACCGCCGTTTTCCCATCCCCCAGCAGGCCAAAAAAGCCGTTCACCGGCCTTCCCATCGGCCCGGTAACCGGGACGAAAATCAGCTGTCCGGCGGTGGCATTAATCAGCGCGTCAACCGTGCCTTCGCCGCCATCGGCGATCGGCAGTTTCACGTATTCCGCATCTGGCAGCGCTCTGCGCAGACCGCGTTCGATAGCATCAGCCACCGCGCTGGCGGAGAGGCTCTCCTTGAAGGAGTCCGGGGCAATAATTATTTTCATCGCATTTACCTGCTTAAATCAGAAACGGGGAACCAGCATTCCGCCATCGGCGCTAATCACCTGACCGGTTAAATAGGGCATTCCCCCGCTGGCGAGGGTGGTCACGATCGTGCCTATCTGAGCGGGAGTCCCCAGCTCCGGCAACAGCGTTAAGCCTTCATCAACGCGCTGTTGATACATGGCCAGCGAGGGCTGGGTCATTTCGGTGACAATCAGCCCCGGCTGGATATCAAAAACCTGCACTCCGGCCTGCGCCAGTCGCGCGGCAAACAGTTTCGCCACCATCGCCGCCCCGGCTTTCGACACGCAGTACTCTCCGCGATTGATGGAGGCCGCGGAGGCGTTCGAAGAAGAGACCACGATCAGGCTGTAGTGCAGTTCTGGCTGGCAGGTGCGCGCCAGCAGGCGTCTGGCAAAAGCCTGACAGAGGAAGAACGTGGCGCGGGCGTTAACCGCCTGACAGCGATCGTAGCTTTCCGGCGTCACGTCGAGGAGATCGCCGCGGCTGGTCACCGAGACGCCGGCGTTATTCACGAACGTCGTCAACGGTCCTAGCGCATTTTCCGCCCGCGCCAGCATCCTGTCGTGCAGGCTGATATCCGCCACATCCCCGGGGATCGCAACCGCATTCACCCCCCAACCTTCCAGCCGCGCTACGGATGCCTGTAGCGTGGCGGAATCCTGATAATCATTCAGCGCAATATCAAAACCGGCCTGCGCCAGCTTCGCAGCAATCTCAAAACCAATGCCGCGAGCCCCGCCGGTGATAAACGCAACCTGTCGTGTTTTAACCGTCATTTTTTCGTCCCATTGTTGGTTGAGCATACGCCGAAATCATAGCGACGGCTCTCGCCACTTGTAAATAAATAGTTACTTACAAATGTCAAATATGCGATCCAGGTAGATAGCGGAGTTGAGGGCAAGATCGTCAGCAAAATCTTTGTGACTGATCTCCCAAACGCAAGCAAAACACCGCCCGCAGAAAAATAACAATAAAAACAATATAAATCATAGCGATAAGAGTAATTCGCTGGCAAAGAACCGTCACACCGGCGCTGACGCATTTGCCAACGGTACATTCATAAATTATCAGTAAAAACAAATAACTAGATAATTCCTAATCAGATGAAAACGCCAGGCAAACTGTCTCTCTCCCCCTTCATTGCCAATTACTTTCCTGGATGATATATCCTCAACTTGTAAGTAATTAGTTATTTACATGTTACGCGTTTTATCACCAGAAACGATCCTCCATGTGAACCGAAAAGACAGGAAATATCGCTATGTCATTTATTAAAAAATTCGTTGAAAAAAGCGTGATTAGCCGACGTGAATTCCTGCTGAAAAGCGCCCTTGGCATCGGCGGCATGGCTGCGCTCCCGCTTATCAGCCCACTGTCGAAAGCCATGGCTGCCGAAGGGGGGAATTTCACTCTGGCCTGGGGCTACCGCGATCCTGATAACTCCTACTGGAACGCGATTGCCGCCGGGGGGCAATCTTATGCGAAGACGCAAAACTCGCCGATGGTGAGTCTGATTAACGGCGGTAATAACGAGAAGGTGCTCTCTGATATCAAAGCCCTGCTCTCGAAAACCGAAGGGAAGCTGGCGATCGGCTGCGATCCGAACGATGCCCCTAACGCCCGGGCGGTGGTGACGGCCTGTCAGCAGCGCGGCGCATTTATTACCACTATCTGGAACAAAACCGACGATCTGCATCCGTGGGATTTTGGCGACAACTACGTCGCCCATATCAGCTGGTCTGATTTCGAACCGGCCCAGCAGTGCGCGCAGCTGCTGTTTGACGCGATGGGCAAAAAGGGCGGGATTGTCGGGCTGGGCGGTATCGCCTCTAACGTCCCGGCGATTGAACGCAAAGCGGGGTTGATGCACAAGCTGAAGGAGAATCCGGATATCAAGCTGCTGGACTGGCAGGATGCGGACTGGAGTACGTCAAAAGCCAACGACATGATGTCAACGATGCTCACCCGCTTCGGGGATGATATCAAAGGTATTTTCTCCTCCAACGACAGCATGACTCTCGGCATTATTGAAGCGCTGCGCGCTGAAGGCCTCGCGGGGCAGATACCCATTGTCTCCTACGACGGTACCCCGGACGCCGTCAAGCTGTGCATCAGCGGAGAAATACTCTGCACCGTGAGCACTGACCCCTACTGGGCCGGCGGCATCGCGCTTTCCCTGGCTCACCATGCGGCTATCGGCAGCTTCAAACCATCCGCCGAACCGCATGAGCATCGCGAATTTTATGGCCCGACGATCATGATAACCAAAGATGACGCGCAGAAATGGTATCAGGAGAATATCGTGAATACGCCGGTGGTCGACTGGAACAATTTCTGGCAGGCGTCGAAAGGCCCCATTCAGTATCGCAAATTATAGTATTCCCCCTTCTGCGAAAATTTATTCTCAATGAAGACGTTATACATTCAATGAGTGAAGGTCGAACATGTCATCACATTCAAGCTATAAAGAGTTTTTGCGCAAATGGGCGCCGCTGATGGTGCTGCTGCTCCTGTGCACCATCATCAGCGTGATTTATCCCGGATTTTTATCGGTGCGTAATTTCTCGCGTTTACTGACCGCCAGCGCCGCGCCGTTAATGATCGCGATTGGCGTGACGTTTATCATCATTATGGGTTCGATCGACCTGTCAATTGAAGGCATTATGGCTTTCTGCGGTTCGATGCTGGCCATTATTATGGTGAAGCTGGGCGGCTTTAGCGAACTCGGTTATTTAGCGATCCCCGCAGCGATTCTTATTTCGGCCGCCTGTGGGCTCATTAATGGTCTGATTCACGTCACGCTAAAAATCCCCTCGTTCCTGGTCAGCCTGGGAATTGGTTTCAGCTTAATTGGTGTCACCATGGTGATTACCGGCGGCGAACGCATTCCCCTGCCCGACCGGACATTCCGGCTCCTGCTGACCGAACGCATTTTTGATTTCCCGCTGATGGTCTATCTCGCCGGGGCGGCCCTGCTGTGCGCCTGGTTTATTCAACGCTATACCGCGCTGGGACGTAATTTTTATGCGGTCGGCGGCGGCGAGCACCTGGCCTACGCGTCCGGTCTGTCGGTAAAACGTATTCGCGTGCTCGGCTTTGCGCTGGCCGGGGTCTTTTACGGCCTGGGCGCCGTCTTTGCGGTGGCCCGCCTGGGGTCGGTCGCCAGCAACCTGGGCGACGGTTACACCTTTATCGCCATCACTTCCGTGGTCGTCGGCGGTACCTCCTTAATGGGCGGCAACGGCGGCGTATGGCAAAGCCTGATCGGCGTGCTGATTATCAACGTGATTAACAATGGCATGGTGCTGGTCGGTTTCCCGACCTATATCCAGCAGGGCGTTTTAGGCGCGTTAGTTATTATCTCGGTGGCATTAGTCACTAATCGTAAACGTCTGCAAATAGTGAAGTGACGATTATGCTTGAATTCAAAAATGTTGGTAAATCGTTTCCGGGCGTTCTGGCTTTGCAAAATATTAATCTGCAAATTAATCCCGGAGAAATTGTTGGATTAGTCGGTGAAAACGGCGCCGGAAAATCTACGCTGATGAAAATCATATATGGCGCCTATCAGCACGATAAAGGTGAAGTGCTGATTAATGGCCAGCCGGTGGTATTTCGCTCACCGCGCGATGCCATGATGCAAGGTATCGGGATGGTGTTTCAGGAGCAGTCGCTAATTTCCAATCTGAGCGTAATGGAAAATATTTTCCTCGGCTTTGAACAACCGTTTAAAAAACTTGGGGTGATTAACTGGAAAAAAATGGCGGCCGCCGCCAGAAAGCAGCTGGCGAAAGTCAAACTGGATATCGACCCGAAAACAATCACCTCAGAGCTTTCGTTTACCCAACGTCAGCTGGTAGAGCTGGCGAAGGTTTTAACTCTCGAGGAGAGGAGCAGCGGCCATTTAATTATCCTGCTCGATGAGCCGACCTCGGTGTTACCTGCCCAGGAGATAGAGCTGCTGTTTGCGCTGGTCAGAGAGCTAAAAAGCCGGGCCTCTTTCATTTTTGTTTCGCATCGTCTTGACGAAGTGATGACCCTTTCCGACCGCATCTACGTGATGAAGGACGGGCAGGTCATGGATATGCTCACCCGCGACCGTTTTGATGTGGTGAATATTCAGCGCCAGATGGTCGGTCGGGATATTGATGAACGCTATTATCGCGAGCATCGCAAGCATGGCATTCATAAAGCGACCACCCTCGTAGAGTTAAAAAATATCTCATTACCGGGCCATTATCAGAATGTCTCGCTGTCGCTGCACGCCGGCGAAGTGCTGGCGCTGGTTGGCACCGAAGGGGCAGGTACCGAAGAGATTATCCGCACCATCTTCGGTTTGCTGCAGCCCGAGCAGGGAGAAGTGCTCCTCAACGGTAGAGCGGTACGTAAATTCAGCCCCACGCACAGCATCGCTGAAGGGGTGGGATATATCCCGCGCGAGCGCAAAATCGAGGGTATCGTCGAAGGAATGTCAGTGGTGGAAAACATCACTCTCGCCAACCTGCAGGACTATTCCCGCGCCGGACTGCTGCAGGTGCATCACGAGCGCCAGCTGGCCAATGAGTGGGTTAAAAAGCTGTCGATTAAAACCGCCAGCATTGATACACAGTGCGGCAAGCTCTCCGGCGGCAATCAGCAAAAGGTGGTGCTGTCTAAATGGCGAACCGCCGAGGCGAAAATCATCCTGCTCGACCACCCTACCCGCGGCCTCGATATCGGCGCCAAAGAGGATGTCTACGACTTAGTCCGCGACTTCACCGATGAACAATGCGGCGTCATTTTGATCGCCGATTCTCTGGAGGAGGCCATCGGTCTCGCCCATACCATCGCTATTTTTAAGGACGGCCAGCTGAGATATCAGTTCACCGGCTGTGAAGAGAAGCGTCCGGAGCAATATGAATTATTGCAGCACTTCGTCTAGGTTATTAAGGCAAATCTCCATGAAAATCACCCGTTCTGATTTATTAGCAGTGCCGACAAAAAATAATACCGGCAGCCCGACCCGGCCGCCGTTAACCGGGCGTGAAAAAATCACCCGTTATTTACCCATTCTGACCCTGGTGGTATTAGTCGCCCTCGTCAGCCTCTATAACCCGGATTTTCTTAAACCCGACAATATATTCCAGCTCCTGCAGGATGCGTCGACGCTGTTTATTATGGCGATTGGCATGACTTTTGTGATTTATATCGGCGGCATAGATTTATCCGCCCAGTCGATTGCCAGTATGTCAACGGTGGTGCTGGTCATTCTGTTGTCGCAAACCGGCGTGCTGGCGATTCCGCTCACCCTGGCGGTCGGCGCGCTGTTCGGCGCGATCTCCGGCTGGGTACATACCCGCTTCAAAATATCGTCATTCATAACCACGCTCGCCGTCGGCGGAATTGCCTATGCCAGCGGACAGGTCATTTCCGGACAACGCGCGTTTTATATTCCAGGGGATATTCGCAGCCAGACGGTTGGCTGGATGACCTCCACTGTCTTTACGCTGCCGATGGAAATCATTATCGCGGCGGTACTGCTGCTGCTGGCCCTGCTGATGGAAAGACGCACCGCGCTGGGACGCCACATGAAGGCGATTGGCGCCGGCGAGTCCGCGGCGCTCGCCAGCGGCGTGAAGGTTATCAAGGTGAAGATTATCACCTTCGCCATTGCCGGCGCGTTCTCCGCCGCCGCCGGGGTGCTGCTGGCGACGCGTCTTTCCGGCGCATCGCCGACCATGGCCGACCAGTTCCTGCTACCGGCCATCGTTGCGGTGCTGCTGGGCGGCACGCCGCTGACCGGGGGCGTGGGCGGCGTATTGAGCACGCTTATCGGCACCCTCATCGTGGCCGTTATTCGTACCAGTATGACTTATCTGAACGTCGAAGCGCAGGCGCAGCAGATCTTCTTCGGCGTGCTGATGATTGCGGCGATCGCGATGACCATCGATCGCGCCAAAATTTCCACCGTTAAATAACCGGAGCAGGCGATGATCCCCAAATTAATGAAGGCCGCGGTGCTGACGGCACCGAAAACGTTCGAAATACGCCAGGTTGCGGTCCCCGCCTACGGCGACGACGAGGTACTGATTCGCGTCACCCGCTGTTCAATCTGCGGAACCGATATTCATATCTATAATGGCCATTACTCCCAGGATAAGCTGCCGTTAATTCCCGGCCACGAGTTCAGCGGGGAAATTGTTGCCATTGGTCGCCAGGTCTCGACTCTGACGCCGGGCCAGCGGGTGGTCGCCGATATCAATATCGGCTGCGGCCACTGTTATTATTGTCGGCGCAACGAACTGCTGAACTGCCCGGAGATCCGCCAGCTCGGCATTCACACCCACGGCGCGTTTGCGCAGTATGTGGCGATTCCAGCCCGTCTGGTGATCCCGATCGGCGATGAGATTGCGGATAGCGTTGCCTGCCTGACCGAACCCTTCTCTTGCGTGGTGCGCGCCAGTAAAAAAATCGGCCTCAGCGTGGCAGAGTCCGTGGTGGTGATTGGCGCGGGCCCGGTGGGCAACATGCATATTCAGATGGCGCGTTTGCTGGGCGCCGCGCCGATTATTGCCGTGGAGCTGAATCCGCAGCGGGCCGAGCTCGCCAGACAGTGCGGTGCGGATAGCGTCATCACCGACCCCGAACGCGCGCTGGAGCAGATCAAGGCGCTCACGGAGGGACGCGGCGCCGACGTGGTCATCGAAAGCGTCGGCCATCCGGAATTGTATCAACAGGCGCTGACGTTTATGCGCCCAGGCGGACGGCTGCTGGCCTTCGGTTTAACCGATGCGGAAACCGAGATAGCCATTAAACCGCTGGAGATAATTTTAAAGGAGCAAAGGATTCAGGGCAGCGTGGCCGGGATGGGGGAAGATATGCACCAGGCGCTGCATCTGCTGAGCCATCAACGTTTTATTACCGCCCCGTTCCGCGAGTCCGTTCACCCGCTGGAGGATATTCAGCAGGTTTTCTCCACCCTGCTCGCTCATCCGCAGCACCTGAAAATTCAGCTACGTATTGCCGAGGAGTAAGATTTTCGCCGCACGGATAAGACGGCAGAATCAATCACCACCTCCCCAGGAGGTGGTGTAGGGATGACAATAAAAAAGGTGCTCCTGATGAGCACCTTTTTTGCCTTCCCGGGTCACTCAGGCTTTGCGGTCGGCTGGCGTCGGCGCCCCTTCATCCAGCAGGCCCTGTTGTTGCAGCGTACGCCAGAAATCATCCGGGATCGGCGCGGCAATCCACTCCAGGCAGTTTTCCAACTGCACTACCGTGCGGGTGCCGGGAATAATCGTGGGCACCGCCGGGTGAGCCAGGACAAACTGCAGCGCGGCCGCTGGCAGACTGACGTGATAATCGCGGCAGACGTTTTCAATTTTGCTGACTTTTTGCAGAATCGCCGGGCTGGCCGGGCCATAGTTATATTTCGCGTTCTCAACCGCCCCGGTCGCCAGTATCCCGCTGTTGAATCCCCCGCCAATCACCACCGCCGCATTACGCTCTTCGCACAGCGGCAGGAACGCTTTTAACGCCTCCTGTTCCAGCAGCGTATAGCGCCCGGCCAGCAAGAAACAGTCAAAGTCGGCTTCCTGCAGCGCAGCATGGCACACCTGCCATTCATTGACGCCCATCCCTACCGCTTTAATCACGCCTTCATCGCGCAGCTGCGCCAGCGCGCGCCATGCGCCATCCATCGCCTGACGAAAGTAGTGCGGCTGTTTATCCCCGTGAGTATAAAAGTCGCAGTCGTGAATAAACGCGATATCGATATGCTCCAGCGCCATGCGCTGCAGACTGTCTTCGATGGATCGCATCGTTGCCGAATAGGAGTAATCAAAGACCGCCTCAAACGGCAGCGGGTTGACCCACACCCCGGAATCAATTTCGCTACGTTTTTTCGGCTTCAGCAGACGACCGACCTTAGTGGACAACACATACTCATCGCGTGGATACCAGCGCAAACCGTGGCCAATCCTCGCTTCGCTCAGGCCATGGCCATACAGCGGCGCGGTATCAAAATAGCGCAGACCGTTGTCCCACGCCTGGCGAATCATGTTCTGCGATTCTTGTTCACTGATGGGACGGAAAATATTGCCAATTGGCGCGGCACCGTAACCCATTGCCGTAACCTGAACAGCGGTACGGCCAAACGCATTCTTCTGTGATGGATCCATGTCTGTGCTCCTGCAGGTTTAGAGTTTAATTAACTAACAAGATAGTTATATCAAAACGAATGTTGTGAAAATGTTACCTGGATAACAAAGCGGCATTAATGACGTTGATCCGGCTTTTACTTTCTGCAATTGTAACTAACTAGTTAGTTTATTTTGTACTGAGTTCAACGAGGATAACGAGCATGCATGGCAAACTAAAAAGCGTCGAAGAAGCGGTTGCTTTGATTAAAGATAACTCCACCGTTGCCTTCACCGGCTCCGGCGGCGGCCTGCTGGAGTCTGACTACGTCATGGCGGCCATCGCGACGCGCTACCGCGAAACCGGACATCCGCGGAATCTCACCCTGATTCATGCTTTAGGGATTGGCAATGGCAAAGGATCCGGTCTTGGCCGCCTCGCTATACCGGGACTGGTGAAACGGATCATCGGCGGCCACTGGTCATGGTCTTCCGAGCTACAAAAAATGGCCCGCGACAATGAGATCGAGGCCTACTGTCTGCCCACCGGCATCATCATGACGCTGTATCGCGAAAGCGGCGCCGGGCGACCGGGCGTCATTTCCAGCGTCGGGCTGGGCACTTTTGTCGACCCGTTGATAAGCGGTGGCAAATGCAATGACATCACCTGCGAGGATATCGTTTCGCGTATTGAACTCGACGGTAAAACCTGGCTGCATTACAAACCGTTTAAAGTGGATGTTGCGGTGATTCACGGATCGCAGGCGGACGTCGTGGCGAACATATCCACCAGCGAAGAGCCCGCGGAGCTGGATACTTATGCCGTCGCCTTAGCAGCACACAACAACGGTGGGATGGTTATCGCCCAGGTGAAATCCACCGCCGATCAGCACTTTGTCCCGGCCCGTAAGGTCACCGTTCCCGGCGTGATGATCGACCATATCGTTGAATGCCCGGCGCAGTGGCAGAGCTATCTTGCCGAATACGATCCGGCCATCTCCGGACAGGTCGCCCCGCCGGATGAACACCCGCTCGACGCGCCGGCAGAGGGCATTCGCCGCCTGATCTCGGGTCTGGCGGTACGGGAGCTGAAGCCAAATATGCGGGTCAATTATGGGTTCGGCATCCCCGGCGGGATCTCAGCCATGGCGGACAAATCGCTGGTCGACTCCTGCTGGCAAATGGTGGAACAAGGCATTCACAACGGCCAGCTTCTCGACGGCGCGCTGTTCGGCGCGGCAAAATATCCGCATGCCATTGTCAGCTCGCTCGATCAGTTCGATCTGTTTAGCGGCGGCGGGCTGGATATCACCTTCCTCGGCATGGGCGAGATGGACGCTGAAGGGAATGTCAACGTTTCGCAGCTGGGCGACACTATCGTCGGACCGGGCGGCTTTATCGATATTACCTGCGGTGCCAAAAAGGTCGTTTTCTGCGGCACCTTCGAAGCAAAAGGCCTACAGGTGTGCCAGCAGGGTGCGCGTTTACAGATCGAGTCCCATGGGCAAATTCCCAAACTGGTGCGGAAAGTTCGCCATATCACTTTCAGCGGGCCGGAAGCCATAAAACGCGGACAGGAAGTGTTGTACGTTACGGAGCGCGCCATTTTCCGGCTGACGGAAGAAGGCGTGGAGCTGGCGGCAATCGTCAGCGGGGTTAACCTCGAGCAGGATGTATTGCAGCGTATGCAATTCTGCCCGAAAGTCGACAGCCCCGCGGTCGTCTCTCTCTGAATGAGCAAAGCGATGCGGATATCAGGGCTGTAATATCCGCATTATCGTTTCGACGTTAAAATCAAGGCGCTGCTGAAGGGAATCAGCATCCATGAAATTGCGATCGAACAGAATGGCGCCGGTATATTTATTATTGAAGTAATAATAGTTGACCGCCGCAATGGTGATCACCAGCTGTTCAGCATCAACGCCCGCCCGGAAAACACCCTGCTCCACACCGCGCTGCAGAATCCCCTCCATCAGGGTAACCATTGATTTCTGTGCCGACTTGATCGCCACTGATTTTTTCAGATGTACGGCGCGATGCAGGTTTTCGCTGTTCACCAGCGTCAGAAACTCCGGGTTTTTCAGGTAGTAGTTCCAGGTAAACCTGACCAGCGCTTCAACCGCTTCTTTCGGCTCCAGACTGTCGAGATTTAATTTTTTTTCCGCGGCACGAATATCAAGGTAGGAATCTTCGACCACTTTCTGGAAAAGCTGCTCCTTGCTACCAAAATAGTGATAAATCATACGCTTATTTGATTTTGCTTTTTCAGCGACAACGTCAATGCGTGCGCCGCCGAGTCCCTTTTGCGCGAACTCTCGTTTCGCGGCTTTCAGGATCCGATTTTGTGTCGCAACAGGGTCACGGACCTGTACTGTTTTTTCCGTAGCTGATTTAGTCATTACATCGTTTTGGTTGCGGATCTGGCTGATGATTAACCCTTACTCATTGGCGGAAATCAAGAAAAATTTTTCGCTAATCTCCTTTCTGCTAGCCGCTTAACAATTTCATTACAAGGGCTGGCGTTTCCTTATTCAATCCAAAAACAGCATGCTAATATATGTAACCATATAGTTATATATAAATAACATTATACTTATAAAACATAAAGTTAAACACAAACACAATCAACCCATCTTGTCCCCATCTAAAAATGCGATGGACAGGATGACAACGATCACTCGCTGGCTCTTACCGAGCGGTAAGGAAGGCTATGAACGATGGGAAGAGGACGATGAGTAATACATTTCACCCTGTAGACGTTAACCACCCTTTGCTGCCTGAAAAAGCGCGTGAATTTCAGATGTTCATCAATGGCAAATGGACCACGGGCCACAGCAGCGAAAGTTTTGTCCGTAAAAGCCCGGCCCACGATATTGTCGTTAGCATCTATCCGGCGGGAACCGTTGAAGACGTTGATGAGGCGGTAAAGGCAGCCAGAGACGCCTTTGACTGCGGAAAATGGTCGCGCATTAGCGGCGCAGCGCGTGCGGCGGTATTGCTGAAAACCGCCCAGCTCATTCGCGAGAACCTTGCGGAACTGGCGCTGCTGGAAACGCTGGAAACCGGTAAACCTATCGCCCAGTCGCGCGGCGAGATCCAGGGCGCGGCCGATATCTGGGAATATGCCGCCGGCCTGGCGCGCAGCATCAATGGCGACAGCTTTAATAATCTCGGCGACAACATGCTGGGTCTGGTGACTCGCGAACCCATCGGCGTCGTCGGCGTCATCACGCCGTGGAACTTCCCTTTCTTTATTGGCGCAGAACGCTACCCCTATATTCTGGCCGCCGGCTGTACGCTGGTGGCGAAAGCCGCCGAGATCACATCCGGTACGACTCTGCTGTTGGCCGGTATTCTTAAAGAGGCGGGGCTGCCCGACGGCGTATTTAACGTCGTCACCGGCAGCGGTTCGGTCGTCGGCCAGCGGATCACCGAACATGTCGATATCGATATGGTCTCTTTCACCGGATCCACCGCCGTCGGACAGATGGCGCTGCACGCGTCGGCAAAAAACATCAAACGCCTTGGTCTGGAGCTGGGCGGTAAAAATCCGCAGGTGGTTTTTGCCGATGCCGATATTGACGCCGCGCTGGACGGTACACTGTTTGGCTTCCTGTTCAATACCGGGCAGTGCTGCGTCAGCGGCAGTCGTTTACTGGTTGAACGTTCTATCCATAAAGATTTCTGCCAGAAGCTGGTTGAACGCGCCCAGAAAGTGCGCAGCGGCGATCCGCTGAATGAAAGCACCCAGATTGGCGCGATCGTTACGGAGAAACACTACCAGACCGTGCTCGGCTATATCGAGCAGGGGAAAAATGAGGGGGCGACCCTGCTCACCGGCGGCAAGGCGGTTCCCACCGGGAATGGGCTGTTTATCGAACCGACCATTTTCGATGATGTGACCCCGGAAATGACTATTTTCCGCGAAGAGATCTTCGGCCCGGTGCTCTGCGTTACCCCGTTCGACAGCTATGAAGAGGCGATCGGCATTGCCAATGACACCTGCTACGGGCTGGCGGCCAGCATCTGGACGTCGAATCTGGATAAGGCGGTGCAGGGCTTCCGCGATCTGAAGGCGGGCAGACTGTGGGTGAATACCACTATCGCCGGCGGCCCCGAGCTCCCTTCCGGCGGCTTTAAACAGTCCGGTATCGGGCGCGAAAGCGGCAGCTATGGTCTGGATGAATATACCGAGATTAAATCCGTACATATCCAGTTGGGCAAGCGCGCTAAATGGCTCGCTGAGTGATTTTGGGGCAGAGGATCAGACATGTACGACTACATTATTATTGGCGGCGGTTCGGCGGGCAGCGTCCTTGCGTCGCGCTTAAGCGAAAACGCCGACTGCAAAGTGCTGCTGGTTGAGGCCGGTCCAAAGGACAGCAACCCCTACATCCATTTACCGGTTGGCTTTAGCAAACTCACCGCCGGGCCGCTGACATGGGGTTATAAAACGGTACCGCAGCCCCAGCTCGGCAATCGTGAGCTGCTGTTTGCCCAGGGGCGGGTGCTGGGCGGCGGGAGTTCTATCAACGCCGAAGTATTCACCCGCGGTACGCCGGCGGACTATGACCGCTGGGCGGCGGAAAAGGGCTGTGACGGTTGGTCATTTGCCGATATTCAGCGCTATTTTATTAAATCCGAAGATAACGACACCTTTTCTGACGCCTGGCACGGCGTCGGCGGCCCGCTCGGCGTCTCCAGCCCGATCGGCGCTAATCTGATGAGCAAAACCTTCAGTCAAGCCTGCCAGCAGGCGGGACTGCCCTACAATCCCGACTTCAACGGCGCGACCCAGGCCGGCTGCGGTCTGTATCAGACCACCACCCGCAACGCCCGTCGCTGTTCCGCGGCGGTGGGCTATCTGAAAGACGCGCGCCAGCGGAGCAATCTCACGATTAAGACCGGCTGCCATATTTCCCGGCTGCTTATCGATAACCAGCGCGCCGTCGGCGTGGAGATCTATCAGGATGGCACACCGCAACGACTGCATGCCAGCCGTGAAGTCATCGTCAGCGCCGGAGCCATTGGTTCTCCTAAACTGCTGCAGCTTTCGGGAATTGGCGCGGCCGATGAGCTGAGTAAAAAAGGCATTCCGGTGGTTGCCGATCTCCCGGGGGTCGGGGAAAACCTGCAGGACCATCTGGGCATCGACCTGATCTTTGAGCTCAGTAACGCGCTGAGCTATGACAAGTACAAAAAGACGCACTGGATGCTGTGGGCCGGGCTGGAATATCTGCTGTTCCGCAAAGGGCCGGTATGTTCGAACATCGTCGAAGGCGGCGCGTTCTGGTATGTCGATAAACAGTCCGTCACTCCCGATACGCAAATTCACTTCCTGGCGGGTGCCGGGGTGGAAGCCGGTATCGAACCGGTGCCTTCCGGCTCCGGGGTGACGATTAACAGCTACTTCCTGCGTCCGCGCAGCCGCGGTCGGGTCACATTACGCTCGGCTAACGCCAGCGATGCTCCGCTGATCGACCCGAACTATCTCAGCGATCCGTACGATCTCAAAATGAGTGTCGAAGGCTGCAAGCTGATGCGCGATATCATGCAACAAAGCGCCTTCTCGCCCTATATTCGCCGCGAACATATGCCGGGACAGGACGCGCAAAGCGATAAAGATCTGGAAAACTACATCCGCCAGTTTGCGCGCACCTGCTATCACCCGGTGGGCACCTGCAAAATGGGCGTCGACGAAATGTCGGTGGTCGATACCCAATTACGCGTTCGCGGCATTGAAGGGCTGCGCGTGGTGGACTCGTCGGTGATGCCCGATCTGGTCAGCTCCAACACCAATGCCCCCACCATTATGATCGCCGAGAAAGCCAGCGATCTGATTATCGCGTCGCACTGATCACAAATTGTCGCCCATGTTCGTTTTCATGGGCAAAAACCGGTTGAATAAATAACTAAATAGTTATTTACTTAAAACCAGAAAGACATGTCAACATCCCGAGAGGTAACGATGAAAGTTCTCGTCCCCGTAAAACGCGTTGTCGATCATAACGTTAAGATCCGCGTACAAAACGATGGCAGCCAGGTTGATCTGAGCAACGCGAAAATGGCGCTCAACCCGTTCTGCGAAATTGCGGTTGAAGAAGCCATTCGCCTGAAAGAGCTCGGCATCGCCAGCGAGATCGTAGTGGTCACCATCGGTGAAGAAGTGGCCCAGGAGCAGCTGCGCAGCGCGCTGGCGATGGGAGCCGACCGCGGGTTGCTCATCGCTACCCCTTCGTCCCTCGAACCGCTCAACCTGGCAAAGCTGCTGGCGAAAGTGGTCGAACGGGAGCAGCCGTCGTTAATCCTGATGGGGAAACAGTCCATCGATGGCGACAATAACCAGACCGGGCAAATGCTTGCCGCGCTGTGCGGTTATCCGCAGGGAACTTTTGCCGCCGAGCTGCGTATTGAGAATGGCCAGGCGCTGGTTACCCGTGAAATTGACGGCGGCCTGCAGACCGTGTCGTTGACGCTGCCGGCAGTGGTCACCACCGACCTGCGCCTTAACCAGCCGCGCTATACCTCCCTGCCCAACATGATGAAAGCGAAAAAGAAACCGCTCAGCATCCTGCCGGTGGAGGAGTTTGGTCTTGAGCTACGCCCGCACACGACCCTGTTAAAAGTCGAAACCCCGCCAGTGCGCGAAGCCGGCGTACGCGTCGATAGCGTGGATGAACTGTTGAACAAGCTGAAAAACGAAGCGAAGGTGATTTGATATGGCTACTTTACTCCTTGTCGAACATGACAATAACCAGCTCAACGCAGTGACCAAAAATGCGGTCAGCGCCGCCCGGGAGCTGGGTGGCGAGGTGACCCTGCTGGTGGCGGGCGAAAACTGCCGCGCGGTGGCGGAACAGGCTGCGCGCATTGCCGGGGTGGCGAAAGTGCTGCTCGCTGACGATAGCGCCTTTAAACATCAGCTGGCCGAAAACGTCGCCGCGCTGATGCTTTCGCTCCGCGGGGATTACAGCCATCTGCTCGCCGTCGCCAGCGCAAACGGGAAAAACATCCTGCCGCGCGTTGCGGCCCTCGCCGACGTCGCGCAAATCTCCGACGTGATTGCAGTGGTCGGCCCCAGGGTCTTCAAACGTCCGGTTTATGCGGGCAGCGCAATCGCCACCGTTGAGAGTCTCGACCCGCAGGTGGTCATGACCCTGCGCGCCTCCAGCTTCCCGGCAGCGCAAGAAAGCGAGTCTGCCGCGCCCATTGAGCAGGTCGCCGGCGTCGCTCACCAGCCGCTATCCCGTTTTATTCATGAAGAGCTGGCGCAATCCGATCGCCCGCAGCTTGCTACCGCCCGCGTGGTGGTTTCCGGCGGTCGCGCGCTGGGCAGCCGCGAAAACTTTGCTCTGATCGAACAGCTTGCCGACAAACTGCACGGCGCCGTCGGCGCATCCCGCGCAGCGGTCGATGCCGGGATGGTCGCCAACGATCTGCAGGTCGGGCAGACCGGAAAAATTGTCGCGCCGGAGCTGTATATCGCAGTGGGTATTTCCGGGGCCATTCAGCACCTGGCCGGGATGAGCAATGCCAAAGTCATCGTGGCGATCAACAGCGACGAAGAAGCGCCAATTTTCAAAATCGCCGACTACAGCCTGGTGGGCGATCTGTTTGAGATTGTGCCGCAGCTGGTCGCGAAACTGTGATGAGCATGGGGCAGGCAACAAAAGATGGAGGTTATGGTGGAACGTGAAACGATGGAATTTGACGTCCTCATTGTCGGTGGAGGACCCGCCGGGCTATCGGCAGCCTGCCGGTTGATGCAAATGGCGCAGCAGGAACAACGTCAGCTGAGCGTTTGCGTCATTGAAAAAGGGGCTGAGGTTGGCGCGCATATTCTTTCCGGAGCACTGTTCGAACCCCGGGCGCTCAACGAACTCTTCCCCGACTGGCCGTCGCTCGGCGCACCGCTGAACACGCCGGTGACGCAAGATGAACTCTTGTTGCTGCGCGATGGTGAAAAAGCGTGGAAGATCCCGGCGGCTTTTATCCCTGCCCCAATGCATAACGCGGGTAATTACGTCATTAGCCTGGGGGATTTTTGCCGCTGGCTGGCCCGCCAGGCAGAAGCGATGGGAGTAGATATTTTCCCCGGTTTTGCCGCCGCCAGCATCCTGTATGACGATGCCGGCGCCGTCGCCGGCATCACCACCGGCGATATGGGGATCAATGCCCGGGGGGAAGAAAAACCCGGTTTTACCCCGGGTATGAACCTGCTGGCGAAATATACGCTGTTCGCCGAAGGCTGCCGCGGTCATCTGGGCAAACAGCTGATCGCGAATTATCAACTTGATGCCGGCCGGGATCCGCAGCACTACGCGCTGGGTATTAAAGAGCTGTGGGAGATCCCAGCGGAAAAAAGCCGCCCCGGAGAGGTTATCCACGCTTCCGGCTGGCCGCTGAGCGACGGCGCATCGGGGGGGAGTTTTCTCTACCACGCCGGGAATAATCAGGTGGTCGTCGGGCTGATTGTCGATCTCAACTACCGTAACCCTTATTTAAGCCCGTTCGATGAGTTTCAGCGTATGAAGCATCACCCGGCCTTTAGCGAAACCCTCAGCGGCGGAAAACGTCTCTCCTACGGCGCGCGCGCCATCACCAAAGGGGGCATCAACGCGCTGCCCAAAATGCATTTTCCCGGCGGGCTGCTGATTGGCTGCGACGCGGGCACGCTCAATTTCGCCAAAATTAAAGGAAGCCACACGGCGATGAAAAGCGGGATGCTGGCCGCTGAATCGGTCTATCGGGCGCTGATACAAACCCCCGATGACAAACGGGACCTTGCTGATTTTGCGCAGGCGTTTCATCAATCATGGCTCGGGGAAGAGCTACGCCAGTCACGTAACTTTGGCCCGCTGCTGCACCGCTTTGGTACGCTGACAGGCGGGGCGCTTAACTATATCGATCAGAACTGGTTTAAAGGCAAGCTACCGTTCACGCTGCATGACCGTCAAGCGGATCACTTGCAGCTGCAGACAGCGGAACAAAGCACCCCCATTAACTATCCCAAACCGGATAACCAGCTGAGTTTTGATAAGCCCTCCTCCGTCTATCTGGCGAACACGTCGCACGATGAAGATCAGCCCTGCCATCTCAGGTTAAAAGATCCTGAGCTGTCGGTACGGGAAACGCTGCCGCGTTTTGCTGAACCGGCCCAGCGTTATTGCCCGGCGGGGGTTTATGAAATCATCACCCTTGCCGGAAAGCCTAAATTGCAGATTAATGCGCAAAACTGCGTGCACTGTAAAACCTGCGACATCAAAGATCCTCTGCAGAATATCGTCTGGACGGTGCCCGAAGGGGGCAGCGGCCCCAACTACCCGAATATGTGATCAGTTCTTTACCCCGGCAGCGCCGGGGTTTTCTTTATCGGGGTTTGCTTTGCCTGCGTTCTGCCCCCTTCCCGCCATATGCCGGTGACAGGCAAAAAAAAGCACCCCGTCTGGAGTGCCTGTTCTTCCGGGTAACAGAGGATTACGCCAGTAAATTGCGACCGATAATCATGCGCTGAATCTGGTTAGTCCCTTCATAGATCTGAGTTATCTTGGCGTCGCGGTACAGGCGTTCCACCTCCACGCCGCGAATATAGCCGCCGCCGCCAAAAATTTGCACCGCATTGCCGCTGTGCTGCACCGCAACATCGCCGGCAAAGCATTTCGCCATCGAGCAGGCAATCGAAGTATCCGCGGCGTCAGTGTCAATTTTATAGGCCGCGCTGTGCACCAGCAGACGAGCGGCTTCGGTATCTTTGGCGATATCCGCCAGCATAAACTGCACGCCCTGGAAATCAGCAATCGGTTTGCCGAACTGTTCGCGCTGTTTCGCATACTCAATCGCCGCTTCCAGCCCGGCGCGGGCAATACCGACTGCCAGCGCGCCGATGCCCACCCGACCTTTATTCAGCACGCTCATCATAATGTGAAAGCCGCGGTTTTCCGGCCCCAGCAGCGCGTGTGCCGGCAGCCTGACCTGGTTGAAATGCAGTTCGCCCACCTGCGATGAGCGCTGACCCATTTTGTGCTCTTTCGGGCCACGGGAGACGCCATCGCGGGAGCAATCGACAATAAAGATGCTCATGCCGCGGTGACCAGCGTCTTTATCCGTGCGCGCCAGCACAAAGGCCACATCGGCCACCGGCGCATTATGGATCCACAGCTTACTCCCGTTCAGCACCCAGCCATCCGCAGTACGGGTCGCGGTGGTTTTAATTCCTGAGACATCGGAACCGGCCCCGGCTTCGGTGATGCAATAGGCCCCTTTCAGCGAGGCATTCAGCAGGCCCGGCAGCCACTGGGCGCGTTGCGCATCATCCCCGTATTTTGATAACAGCGTTCCCAGCAGCTCGACCAGGCCGCACTGATCGGCAATCGAGGCGTAACCGCGCGACAGTTCTTCCATCACCACGGCATAGGCCACCGCATCCAGTCCGACGCCGCCATACTCTTCCGGAACGGTGATACCGAACAGCCCCAGCTCCCCCATTTGTTGGTAGATCTCCGCGGCAAAGCGCTCTTCTCTGTCCAGCTCTTCCGCCTGAGGCCGAATCACTTCGTCGGCAAACTTACGGGTCATCTCGCGGATCTGTTGATGGGTTTCAGTCAAATACATGGTCATCCTCCTGCCAGCTATTAGTCATGCCGTCTGTTTCTCACGACATTCGAACACATTAATTAAATAACCAGATAGTTACTACATTGGATGAATATGGTTGTCAATCCAGTTAAATAATTGTTGTTAACCAAACGACAAATATTGCAATCACAGGCAGCGGTCAGCTCACCATTCGCTGCCCGGCTTATCACTTTAGTCGTGAGTATCTTGACTTTTCCGCGGGCAAAAAGTACACCTAAAAGTAACTAAATAGATACTTAACTGAGGAGTCAATATGCTTAGCATTCACCTGCCAACCCCACAAGGGATCATGACGAATTATCCGCTCGTGACCACAGAAGAACGTCCGACGGTTATCACCCCCGCGTTTAACCGTATCGCCTATGCCGCCGCCCACGTGGTGATCGACCCGCAGCATCAGGGAGCGGACTGGCTGAACAATCCGCGCATAGACTGGGACGCGACGCTGGCCTATCGCCACCATCTCTGGCGACTTGGGTTTAATATTGCCGAAGCAATGGATACCGCCCAGCGCGGCATGGGAGTCAGCTGGGAGATCGCCAAAGAGCTGATTATCCGTTCGCTGCAAGAGGCGCAAACCGTACCCGGTGCCGATCTTGCTGCCGGCGTGGGGACCGATCAGCTGGAGGCGGCCCACGCCACCACGCTGGAACAGGTTATCGCGGCCTATGAAGAGCAGATGGAACTAGTCGAACAACATAACGGCAAAATCATTTTGATGGCCAGCCGGGCCTTAGCCAAAGTGGCAAAAACGCCGCAGGATTATCTTGCCGTCTATAACCGTCTGCTGGAACAAAGCCAGGATAAAATTATCCTCCACTGGCTGGGAGAGATGTTTGACCCGGCGTTAGCCGGCTACTGGGGGTCGACGGATTTTGCCGCCGCCGCGGATACCGTGCTGGAGATCATCGCCAACAACGTTGATAAAGTGGAAGGCATTAAGATTTCGCTGCTGAGTAAAGAAAAAGAGGTCGCCTTCCGTAAGCGCCTGCCTTCACAGGTGAAAATGTACACCGGCGACGATTTCAACTATCCCGAACTGATTGCCGGAGAGGATGGCCATTACTCGCATGCGCTGTTAGGTATTTTCGACGCTATCGCCCCGGTAGCCGCCGCCGCACTCAACGAACTGGCGCTGGGCAATAGCGGGGAATACTATCGGCTGATGAACCCCACTGTCGCCCTGTCGCGGGAAATCTTTAAAGCGCCGACGCAGTATTACAAAGCGGGCATTGTATTTCTGGCCTGGCTCAACGGTCACCAGAGTCATTTCTCGATGGCCGGCGGCATGCAGGCGGCACGCGAGATTAGCCACTATGCCGAAATTTTCCGCCTGGCGGACCAGGCCGGTCTGTTGCAAGATCCGCAGCTGGCTACCCGGCGAATGAAAAATCTGCTGACGGTTTATGGCCTCTGAGTATTATGCGACGAGGCGTTTATTTCCCAGAGTCACCGCTCTGGGAACCCCCTCCCCTAGCCAAATTCGCGGTGCCGCTGCTTGCAGATAGCAAGCACCTCATCCGGGTCCCGCTGCCACCAGTTGTTACGGGAGAATATCTCCACTTCGTGCAGACCGCTGTAGCCCAGCGCCTCGATAGCCTGGCGATGGCTACGAATGTCGATAACTCCGTCCCCCATCATGCCGCGATCCAGCAGCATATCCGTAGTGGGCACTAACCAGTCGCAAATATGGAAAGCCAACAGCCGATCGACGCCTGCCCGTTCAATCTGCTGCTGAAACTGCGGATCCCACCAGGTGTGATAGAGATCCACGGCGATACCCAGCCCCTCGTCGCCTAGTTCGTCGCAAAGATCGTTGGCCTGGGCCAGCGTATTTACGCAGGCGCGCTCGGCGGCGTACATCGGATGCAGGGGCTCAATCGCCAGCGGCATGCCGAGCGGGCGCGCGTAGTCCAGCAGTTCACTCAGCCCATCACGCACCTGCTGCCTGGCGGCGAGTAAATCTTTCGATCCCGCAGGCAGCCCTCCGACCACCAGCACCAGGCAAGGTGCGCCAAGCTCCAGAGCTTCATCCACTGCCCGCCGGTTATCCAGAGCCTTCTCCCGACGCTCCTCCGGGGTGCTGCCGGGAAACATACCGCCGCGACAATAGCCGCTCAGCAGCAGGTCATGGTGGCGGATAAGACGTGCGGACTCTTTCAGCCCCAGCGCCTGGACCTGATCGCGCCAGGGCGCAATGCCGCGAATCTCATGCCGGGCACAGCCTTCAATGATCTGATCAAGTGTCCATTTCTCCCGCACCGTGGCGGTATTGAGGGATAGTTTACGGCTGTCGGGTTGACTCATCTGTGTGACCTCAGTGTTTTGTGCCTGAAAAACGTTAAACCAGATAAGTTGAGCATCATTTTTCTCAACAAAGCATTATAGAAATTAATATGTTGGGTAAATACGACAGCAATCACATAACCAACTAGTTAGTTATATTTATAAATAAAAACGCGCATAAAGCGAGGGAACGGCAGGCGACGGATCCGTGCCGGGACAATAAGCTTGTCGTACGAAAATCGATCCGAAGGAGCGTCAGATGCTGCTTTTCAGGTGACAGCGGAAAGAGCGGAAGTGACAATACCGCCAGCTAAGATGGGCTGGCCGGTGAAGAAAGCAGACACCCGGGGTGTCTGCCCGATATTTCGCTTGTAAACTACCAGCCGCAGACGTTGGTCTCTTCATCCGATTCATAACCGCGCACGATATTAATCAGATCTTTGACGGCATCGGCAGCCACCCCCGGCGCCTGCAGCTCATTCAGGGAGGCAAACTCTTTATCCACCGATACACCATTATTATTATTGGTCACCGACAGCGTGAACCCCTTCCCCTGGCTATTGTCAGACGACAGCGGGGCAACAAGTTCTGCCAGCACCTGCTCGGCCATGGCGGGAATATATAGCGCCATCGGCTTCAAATAGACTTTCTCTTGTCTGTCATTATTGTTGCCATTAGCAACAGCCAGTGAATAACCTCTATTTTCGTTGTTCATACGTGCAGCCTTATCCCTCTATCAGAATTTGAGGATCGACATAAAAATCTACGTTGAAGACGGTGTCTTCAGTCAATGCTTCAATTCGGTGCCATTTCTCCGGCGGAAATACGCCAAACTGTCCGGCTTCAATGGTCAGCGTTTCCACCGGCTGCGGGCTGGTCTCATCGGCATAGCCGTAATAGCGGATAGCCCCCTGCATCACAGCCAGACGGGGATAGACTCCCTGCCGGGTTCCGGCATCAAGATGCCGCTGCCAGATAGAGGCGGGCGCCGTCTCTGTAGTCCACAGGGGCGTAGTTCGCGTATGAACATAGTGGGTGGGAATAATAATTCGCTGCATGATTCGGCCTCGCTTTCCGCACCCTTGCGTGCGGTGGGAACGGTGAAATATGTTGCATATGATATACCCCTTTTAATCACTAAGGGTATTATTTTTAAAGATGAGAATTTTCTACCCCCGTTAATACTCAATAAGGGTTAGTTTTTCTGAAATATAAGAATGGACGGACCTGTGAATCAGATCCGCGATAAGACAGGAGAGAAGATGATTTATTTTACCGGCGTGTTCAGGGGGCCGGGTTTACCAATTAGATAACCCTGAACCAGATCGCAACCTAATTGTTGCAGCGAATGGAGTTGTTCTTCTGTTTCGACGCCTTCGGCGACAATACGCATATGTAAACTTTTTCCCATGCTGATGATCAGACGCACAATATCAAGATCGTCTTTTTGCAGCGGAATATTAATCACAAACGAGCGATCGATTTTTATCTTATCGAACGGGAAATAGCTCAACCGCGACAATGACGAGTAGCCGGTACCAAAATCATCAATCGAAATCTGGATCCCCAGCTCACGCAGCTGGCTGAGAATCTCTAAAGAGCGGGTGTTTTCATTGAACACATCCGACTCGGTAATTTCCAGATCCAGACGATGCGGATCGAGGCCCGTTTTTTTCAATACGCTGACAATCACATCGGTCAACGAGCTGTTAATCAACTGAATAGGCGACACGTTTACCGAGACCTTAAGCGGCGATGACCAACGCGCCGCCTCTTCGCAGGCGGTGCTGAGCACCCACTCGCCGAGGGCGTTTATCATGCCCGTTTTCTCGGCAATCGGAATAAAGGTGCTCGGCGGAACCACGCCGCGTACCGGATGGAACCAGCGCACCAGCGCTTCGTAACCGTAAATTTCACCGCTGACCGTGTCGGCTATCGGTTGGTAATACACCCGGAATTCACCATTACCGAGCGCCTGCAGCAGATCATCCTCGAACGATTTATTCTCCTGCAGACGTTGCAGCATGCCGGCGCGGAAGACCTTGACGGTACCTGCGCCCTCTTTTTTCGCCTCATACAGCGCCAGATCGGCACATTTATATAAATAATCGGTGCGCGTTTCGCGATCGGAAAGCACGATGCCGATGCAGGCATCGATGTTGATCATCGAGTCATAGATTTGATAGGGCTGGATGATTTTTTCCCGGATCACCATCGCCCGTTCCAGCGCCATCTCTTCGCTCAGGTCACAGGAGATCAGGGCGAATTCATCGCCTCCCAGACGATAGAGCGTTTCCGCAGTTTTACGGAAAAACGACAGGCGGCTGGCCAGTTCCTGCAGCAGTTTATCGCCGGAATCGTGGCCCAGCGTATCGTTTACATCTTTAAAATTATCGAGGTCGAAAAGCATCACCACGGCACAGCCATCGTAAGGCCTGACCTGATTGACAATTTCCTGCAACTTTTGCCAGAAGGAGAGCCGATTCGGCATACCGGTCAGCGAGTCATGGTAAGCATCGTACTGCAGACGGCGGTTTTGCACCTGCAGCTTCTCTTTTGACAGCTGCAGATCGTCGGCCAGCAGCTTCATTCGCACATGGGCACGCCGCAGATTGTTATTCTGCCGCAGCATCAACAGTCCCAACGTGATACAGGTTGTAATCAACAGGATGGAGATAATTGAATAGATGTAATACAGATTCTGAATTTTATCGTGAGTATGATTAACAACGTCAATCCCCTGCACCAGCGAGGTAGAGGCGAGCGAGGTCATCGGGCCGTCAATCTCTCTCATTTTGCCTAACACCGTCTTAATCTGAGCAGGTGTCATTTTATCCAGCCCGCTATCGAGCTGCTGCAAAATAGCGAACAACGTATCGACGGTAGCCTGGCGCCCGGCATCTTTATGAATAAAATTCCTCAGTTCGCCCTGCTGCAACAGTTCAATCTGGCTCAACATAATATCCAGGCGCAGACGTACCTGATCGCGGTCAGCGCTCTCCACGCCAAGTGCGAATGCGCCTAAACTCGACTCCAGCCGCATATACTCGGATACTATCTGGGCGACTGACCAGGAGTCCGTATAGCGGGTTAATTTCTGTAACTCACTTTGCCGCTCATGCACCAGATAGGTAATGTATCCGGTGATGATGAACAGCGACAAAATAATCCCGGTAAGTATTCGATTCAAGATCAAACCCTTACTCAATGATAATTTTTGAAACTTGCCACGCTGAACGGGAATAATAAACCTGGTTTTGCAGTTCAGGGCTGCTATCGTACGGATAAACAATAAATAAAGGGCCTTTATCACGGATGTGCATATATTCGCCATTTAATTTTAGCGCGAGGATAACAGGGAACTGGCGAAAATCATCGAGCGGGACCATCGTCGTATAGTCGTTCAAGGCAATAACCTTGGCCGTCTTGCCCCTGGCACCGACTAAATCCATGAGTTTGCTAAGGGAAACGCCCTCAAAGCGCACTTTTCCTGAGTACCAGGGCGTGGTGGTGACAATGGTCTCCATCCCCAGTTTTTCTAATGCCGCCAGGTCAAAAACCGCGGTATCGCCTGCATTTGTATTTCCAATCAAGCCGGAAATGGTTAAAACGGGCTTCCCCGTAGGGGCAGGCAGTTTTTCTGCAAAAGCATTAGGCAAAACCATAACACAAAATAAAACTGCGAAAAGTAGACGCATTTAGCTCACCATTCCGGAATTGGAGATAAGTTAATTGTAAACCATTAAGGTCAATTCTTAAAAGACGTCAGCAGCGGGCTGTGAGGTTCTCGATTAAAAATATTTTCTCTTTCCAGAACACTCTGAACCTGTGTTTACGCCTGACGATAAAAAGCACATTTTTTGCCATTAAGGCAGCACTTTCGGTAAAAATCTTTTCTCTCATCCTGGAGCGCGGTAGTCTTTGTACAGACGCCGCTAAGACTGCGTCTCATTCCAATAATGATAAACACGGCAACAGACAGGACAGGTATGGACTCAACGCTTATTTCCTCCCGCCCCGGCAAGGAGACATGTTCACTCAATCGCGCCAGAAGAGCGGCCTGGGGCAGCTTTGCCGGCGCGGTGGTTGACTGGTACGATTTTTTACTCTACGGCATTACCGCCGCGCTGGTTTTTAACCGCGAATTTTTCCCGCAGATTAGCCCGGCAATGGGTACGCTGGCCGCCTTTGCAACTTTCGGCGTCGGCTTCCTGTTTCGTCCCCTCGGCGGCATTATCTTCGGTCATTTCGGCGATCGCCTCGGCCGCAAACGGATGCTGATGATGACCGTCTGGATGATGGGGATTGCGACCGCCTGCATTGGTCTGCTCCCTTCTTTCAATCAAATCGGCTGGTGGGCCCCCGTGCTGCTTGTCACCCTACGCGCTATTCAGGGCTTCGCCGTCGGCGGAGAATGGGGCGGCGCGGCGCTGCTGGCAGTAGAAAGTGCGCCCAAAAATAAAAAAGCCTTCTACAGCAGCGGAGTTCAGGTGGGTTACGGCGTGGGTCTGCTGCTTTCCACCGGCCTGGTCTCGCTGATCAGCGCCAACACCACCAACGAGCAGTTTCTCAGCTGGGGCTGGCGCCTGCCGTTCTTGTTCAGCGTGGTGCTGGTGTTAGTTGCGCTGTGGATCCGCAACGGCATGGCCGAATCCGCCGAATTTGAAAATCAGCAGCAGGAAGCGCAGCTGAAGACGGCCAAAAAGCGCCTGCCGGTCGTCGAAGCCCTGTTTCGTCATCCCGGGGCGTTTTTACTGATTATCGCCCTGCGTCTGTGCGAACTGCTGACCATGTATATTGTCACCGCCTTCGCCCTGAATTACTCAACGCAGAACCTCGGCCTGCCGCGTGAACTGTTCCTTAATATCGGCCTGCTGGTCGGTGGGATTAGCTGCCTGACAATCCCCTGCTTCGCCTGGCTTGCGGATCGCTTTGGCCGCCGGCGGATCTACATTACCGGTGCGCTAATCGGCACGCTCAGCGCGTTCCCGTTCTTTATGGCGCTGGAGAGTCAGTCGTACTTCTGGATCCTCTTTTTCGCCCTGATGTTGGCCAATATCGCCCATGATATGGTGGTTTGCGTTCAGCAACCGATGTCCACCGAGATGTTTGGCGCCAGCTATCGTTACAGCGGGGCCGGCGTCGGCTATCAGGTCGCCAGCGTCATTGGCGGCGGCTTTACGCCATTTATTGCCGCAGCATTGGTCACCTTCTCCGGTGGCTCCTGGCACAGCGTGGCGATTTACCTGACCGGCGGCTGTCTGCTCTCTGCCGTCACCGCCATGTTGATGAAAAAGACCCCTCACCCCTGATTGCGCGGTACGCGGCGGGGAACCGCCGCGTACATGGAGACCTTATGATTCAGGACAACCGCCCGGCCTGCTGGCCCGCACAGTTTCATCCCCAGCCGCTACCGCTGCTCTACTGCCCTGACCCGACGCTGGCTGAGCAGCCGCTGTTTGAACAGGCCCGCCGCGGCGATGCGGTGGCGCAGATCTGGCAGGCGCCGCAAGGACTGGTGGTGCCTGGCAGCTATCGCAAATTCAGTGAACTCAGCGCCGTCAGCGCGCTTTTTTCCCGCCGCGGCTGGCCGGTGTGGCTTCGCCGCTCCGGCGGTGGACTGGTCCCGCAGGGCCCCGGGATTATCAATCTCAGCCTCGCCTGGCCTATCGCGCAACCGCTGGGCGAAGCGGCAGAACCTATCTATCAGCAGCTCTGCGGGCTACTTCAGCGCACGCTGGCAACGTTTGGCGTCGGGAGTCACTATCAGGCGGTGACGGGATCATTTTGCGACGGGCGCTACAACCTGGCCTGCGGCGAGGGTGACCATGCCCGCAAAATTGTCGGTACTGCCCAGTACTGGCGACCGCTGGCCGATGATCGAGGACATGTTGTCCTGGCGCATGCGGTGATTTTAGTGGATACCGATCTGATCGGCGCGCATCAGGCCGCGAACGATTTTGAAGCCCGCCTCAACAGTGGCCGGGTCTATCGTGCTGATAAAACCGTGACGCTGGCGCAACTGCTGCCCGGCGAAACAGAGTTACTTCCCCGCTTTCACCAGGCGTTGGCGGAACAGCTGGCGCTGTTCAGCTGAAGGTGTGCTTCAAATAGTGGCTGAATGTCTCTACCGCGCGTGATACGCGCGGTGCATAGGGGCGGATAACGTACAGATTTGGCGCGAAAACCTCGACCGGCCGCCAGCCAGGAAGCAACTCCTGCACCAGCCCACGGCCGATGGCCTCCCGGGCGCTGAAATCAGGCAGCAGCGCAATACCCAGCCCTGCCAGCACCGCATCACGAAGCGATTCGCTATTGTTGGTCGCGAAGGGGCCATGAACCTTGACACTCACCCGTTCGGCCGGTTGCTCGCTGGACTCGAACGTCCACTGCGGGCTTTGCGCCCCGCGCGGATAGGTCAGACACTGATGATGGCGCAACGTCTCCGGGGAATCCGGACGGCCAAAACGGCGGATATACTCTGCCGAGGCGACGATCAGCGTCGCCGTACTGCACAGCGGCCAGGCCACGTGGGTCTCCGGCAACGCTTCGCGGCGGCAGTGACGTATCGCCAGGTCAAATCCCTCGCTGGCCAGGGATACCAGCCGGTCGGTCACCTCCAGCTGCAGTTGCAGCTGCGGGTGCTGGTGCAAAAATGGCGTAATCGCCGGTACCAGCTGTTGACGGGAAAAGGCGACCGGCGCCGTGACCCGTAGCGTTCCCCGCAGCGGCCCGCCTTCATCACAGGTACCGGCAAAAATATCGCGCAGCTGTCCGAAAGGTTCGTTCAGCTCCGCCACCAGCCGCAGGCCATCCTCGCTGAGCGTCACATTCCGCGTCGTGCGATGCACCAGCTTTTTGCCGGTGATCCGTTCCAGCTCGCTAATTTTCTGACTGATCGCCGACTTGCTGACCGCCAGTTTTTCCGCGGCGCGGGTATAGCTTTTTTGCTCTTCCAGCACCGTCAGCCAGTACAGATGGGTCCAGTAACTCTCCGGGCGAATCTCATTCATCTCGATTGTTCACCTGTATAAACAATGAATTCCACTATAGCGGTTTTTGCCCGGCAGAACATGGATTAGCATCGCGGAAGTCAGCTTACCAACCGCGGAAGTAAGGAGTACCTGCCATGCCGTTACTGATATTTGATGTGATTGAAGGCCGTAGCGAACGCGAACTTAATACTCTGCTGGATGCCGCACATCGCGCGGTTATTCATGCGTTTAAAGTGCCGGAGCGCGATCGCTACCAGATTGTTCACGAAAACAAGGCCCACCATATGGTGATTGAGGATACCGGACTGGGATTCACGCGCAGCAACAAGCTGCTGGTCGTGCGGGTGTACACCAGCCCGCGCAGCGAAGAACAAAAGCAGCTCTTCTATGCCACCCTGCTCGCTGAGCTGCAGGAACATTGCGGACTCAGCGCTGATGACCTGATGATTTCCGTGATCGGTAACCAGAAAGGCGACTGGAGTTTTGGCCGCGGCGTCGCCCAATATATGACCGGAGAGCTTTAACCTTCCCGGGCCCCGTGCCGTTATGCTTTCGGCGCGGCGGCCATCCGCATACGTGCCTTTTGCTCGATGTTTTCCAGCAGTTCCTGCACGTCATCCTCATCAATATCAAGGAACTGACCGTCGAGTAATGCGGCATGAATATCTTCACGAGTCACCGGGATCCCCAGCGGCACAACCTTGGGTTTGACCTCTTCAGCCGCCAGAGGGTGGGGATAGCGGCGCCCGACCAGGTTGTTGAAGATGATTGCCAGTAGCGCCAGCATCGCCGAATTTAGCAGTACCGGCGTCAGCACAAAGTGGTATCCCGCGCTGTGTACGCCCGCTCCGCCGAGGATAGCCGTCAGCGCAACGGCACCGCCGGGCGGATGCAGACAGCGGAGGAAGTACATGGCGGCGATAGCCAGTCCGGCTGCCAGACCACAGGCCAGGGCAAGCTGAGGCACCCACATCCCGACGGTAACACCGATCAACGCCGAAACCACATTCCCCCCGACGATTGACCACGGCTGCGCCAGCGGACTGCTCGGCACGCCGAACAGCAGCACTGCAGAGGCCCCCATCGGCGCAATAAACCACAGATTCATCTCACCCAGCAGCCAGTGGCTGAACATACTGGTGACGGCCAGCCCCGTACCGGCACCTATCGAGCCGAGGAGGATATGTTTTCGGGCAACGGGCAGAGCATGCGGCTTTAATCGGCCAAGAAAAATGCGGACCCGCGAAAACAGTGCGGTCGGTAAAACGCTTAACATCGAACGGCTCACTCACGTCATATAAATTACTTATATTTTATTTTCATTTTTTAACCATATTTTAACAACCATATCTTTCGAAGGGCTACTTCCCTCCCCCCTGAATTTAGCGATGCGCCGCCGTTATGTGATCCCGGGACACTACGTTAGAATCATTTCCCCACCGGGATTTAACCCACTCTACGGATTGAAGGTCACAATACAGTGAATAATAAGACAAATTTAGTGAAAGACGTGGCATGGGCCAGCCAGAATATGCCGCGCACGCTGCGTCAGGTCGCCGCCCTTCCCGATCTGAGCCATGTCCGCCTGGCCTGCTGCATGCATCTGGATATGAAAATGATTCCGCTGGTGCAGGGGATACTGGAGAAAGGAGCGAAAGTCTTTCTGACCACCTGTAACCCCACCACCGTTCAGGACGACGTTGTCGCCTGGCTGGTAGAGCGCGGTGCACAAGCCTGTGCCTGGCGCGATATGAGCGATGCCGACTGGCAGCAGTCCTGGGAAAAAGCGATCGCCTGGGGCCCGACCCATCTGTGTGAAATGGGCGCCGATATCACCACCCTGCTGCACCAGCGCGGCGAATTTGGCAACATCGTCGCCGGTCTGGAAGCAACCGGCTCCGGCGTCAGCCGCCTGGGCGATATTCGTCCCGGCTACCCTATCTTTAACTGGGACGATCTCCCGGTTAAAGAGGGACTGCATAACCGCCATATGGTGGGTCTCACGGCCTGGCACACCTTCTTCCAGACGACTCACCTGACGCTGCATGAGAAGAAAGTGCTGGTCATTGGCTACGGTCTGGTGGGACAAGGCGTTGCCGCCGCAGCAAAAGCCTTTGGCGGACAGGTGATGGTGGCAGAGATCGATCCCGCCCGTCGCCTGCAGGCGGCCTATGATGGCTGGCATGTTGTTGATTTACAGGATGCCATCGCCTCGGCAGATGTGGTCGCTACGGCAACCGGTGCGAAAAAAGTGGTCAATAGTACGGCGCTGGATAACGCCAAAGATGGCGTCTTTATTCTCAATGTCGGCCACGTTGCGGAAGAGATCGACTGCGGCTACCTGCGTCAGTTCAGCCACGATGAGGTGATGCCGTATATTAATGCGTACCGGGTGGGCGATAAAACCGTCTACCTGATGGCCAACGGCTCAATGCTGAACCTGACTGCGGGATTTGGTGACAGCCTGAACGCCTTTGACGTGACCCTCGCCGTCATGGCCAGCGGGATTCATCACATCGTCACGGACGGCATGAACGCGGAAGCGAATGTCTATCTGCTGCCGCAGAGCGTATGGCAAAAAGCGCTGTAAATCCGCAAAAATTCAGGGCGACGGCCGTCGCCCTGAATCTGGCTTAGCGGCTTTCCGGCAGCACGATATTACTCTCCGCCAGGGTGCCCATTTCGTTAAATACGGTGCACGCCGCCTGCACAAGATGCATCGCCAGCGCGGCACCGCTCCCCTCTCCCAGCCGCATATCCATATCCAGATAGGGCTTCAGCTGCAGATGTTCCAGCGCAATACGCGCCCCTTTTTCCGCCGACAGATGTGAAGGGATCAGATACGAATGCACGCCTGGAGCCAGACGGCAGGCTGCCAGTGCGGAGGCATAGGAGAGGAAACCGTCCAGCACAACCGGCAGTCCGCAGGAGGCGGCGCCCAGCATCACGCCGGTCATCCCCACCAAATCAAATCCGCCGACTTTCGCCAGCACGTCAAGACCATCGTCGGCCTGCGGCTGATTCACAGCAATCGCCCGACGGACGACATCGGCTTTGTGTCCCAGCTGCGAGACCGGCAGGTTAGCGCCGATGCCCACCACATCCTGCGCGTCGTTCCCGGTAAGAACGCTGACGACCGCCGCCGCCGGCGTGGTGTTCGCCATCCCCAGTTCGCCAACGCCGAACACGCGTACGCCCTGCGACGCCAGTTCTCGCGTATAGCGAATGCTGGCCAGCAGCAGCGCCGTCGCCTGTTCCCGGCTCATTGCCGCCGTGCGGGCAATATTACCGCTGCCGCGCGCCACTCTCATATCCACCAGACCAGGGATCGGATCCGCGTCGATACCGGCATCGACTACATGCACCTGCGCGCCCGCCTGGGCCGCCAGCACGCAGACGCCGGTATTCTTGCGGGTCATGTTTATCGCCTGAATCGCCGTAACGGCCTGCGGCGAGATCGCCACCCCTTCGTGCCAGACGCCGTGATCGGCGCACATCACCACAATGGCTTTTTCCGCCAGCTGCAGCTGTCCCTGCAGCCCTGGCATTCCGGCCAGCTGTACTGCCAGCGCCTCCAGTCGTCCCAGACTGCCCGGGGGTTTCAATAACCCATCCAGATGTTGTTGCGCCTGAGCCATCGCCGCGCGGTCCGGCAGCGGAATGTCGGCGATGAAGGCCGAAAGATTGTCCATCATGTTCCTCGTAGCACTTGCAGGTGATTTGCCATAGCCCGTCGTGAACGCCGTCGCGCATGAAAGCTGGCGTGACGCAGCGGTTCGCCACCGGGAGAAGGAGATAAATCAGAGAGGGGATAATTCCCGACGGCGAGAGCCGCCGCCGGGCAGGTACGATGCGATTACTCTTCGACCTTCGCTTCGCCCATGACTTTCAGCTTTTTGGAAATGTCACGACGTTCTTTCGACAGTTCGGCATTTTTGATGATGTAGTCATCAACACGATCTTCGTAATCGCTTTTCATGCTGGCGATGATGCCCTGAATAGCTTCAACGCTCATGCCCGGTTTGATGTAGTCACTGAGGTTGTCCAGCAGCAGTACGCGCTTCTGGTTATCACGGATCTTTTTCTCAACGTCCTGAATTTCACGCTGCAGTTTGTTCTTACGACGGTACAGACGAACAAACTCCAGTACGTCCTGGAAAGAAGGCTTAGTTGTTTCCATTTTTACACCCCTAATATTTGAGATTCGGATTCGCTAAAGCGACTGCTATATAGGGCTAACATAACTGTTAGCAGCCGCGGATGACAATGTTTTTTCCTTTACGTTTATCATAACCCTAAATGCTGCTGAATCGAAGCAACCTGTGGGCAAATTGCGCGCATCTGGTTTTTATTTACGCAAAGCCCGGCAGATTAAATTCGACAGCAGTTCAAGCTGGCGCGCCAGTTCTATCGTCAGCCAGACGTAGCCGTGGATCGGGGTTTCCGCCAGGCTATCTCCCTGATGCTCTTTCATTAGTTCGCGCAGTTCGGCGACGATATCATTGAGTTTTTCCGTGTTGGCGCGAATCGGCTGCGGATTACCTTCATACAGCGCATGCGCAATCGTCAGCAGCGTTTGCTGGGTCATCTGCTGGGTCTCGCGCAGCGTGTGGGCGTTCAGCATCACAAAATGGCCGGGACGCGAGCTCCAGTATGCATTGATCTGCAGTTCCAGCATGCAGACCAGGTTACGACTCACGGTTTGAATAGCTTCAAAGATGGCTTTCTGGATATGAGTTTCTTTACTCGCCGGGGTAATCAGCCCGCGCATCTTCACCACATCGTTAAGCACTTTTTGCAGATGTTTTTCCAGCCGCGGTCTTTCCACCAGATTGGGGGAGAATCCGGCCTGATAAAGACGGTTGAAGGCGGTGACGTAATTTGCCATCTGGATTCGCCAGTGCAGGAACGCCCGCTGCGGCCAGATGCCGGTGAACAGCATGGCCAGCAGGGAACCAAAGATAACATCGCCGCTTCGCCATAGCGCGGTGTGCATATCCCCTGGCGGCGCGCCCACCACCACCGCCAGCGTAATGCCGATGAGCAGCGCCTGATACGGTTTTTTCCCTAACGCCAGCCAGCCGCAGAGGAACATCGCCACCGCGCACCACAGCACCATGACGGGTAAGGAGATAAGCTCAAGCTTTAACGCCACCAGCCCGAGCGCCGAGCCCAGGATAGTGCCGCCGATACGCTCAAAGGCGCGCGGTACGACGTTGCCCCAGAACGAAATCGGCCCCATCACCACCACCAGAGTGATCAGAGGCCACGTCCCTTCCGGTACATTCAGCAAACGAACCAGCAAAAAGGTAAGGACAAAGGCCAGAGCAATTCGAATACCATGCACCACGCGATAGTGGCGATACAGACGGATTTCGAAAGGCTTAAGTGATTTATCAGCGCGCACAGACCTCTCCAGCAAGCAAACGGCGGCAGGAAGCAAAGGCCAATTGTAACTGCTTTTTCAATGTAAGCAGTACGCTAATGTAAAAAACCTTGTCCACTGCAGGGGTAAGCGCTTATTTCGCCACCCGTTCCACCGCGACATACATTTCGATGTCCCAGTAACCGTCCTGATTGCCGTCGTTGAGATAGACCTCAAAACAGGGTTTTTCCGCCAGCCGATACGCCTTGCTCTGCACCAGGCTATTGAAGAACGCCAGCCACGGCGTCGAGAAGTCGTGATTTTCCACCCGCGCGCTGGCGACTGCATACTCTCCCCCGGCAATCTCAGTGAGAATAACCCCTTCGCTGTTGGGCGGAATGACGAAATCGTCTGCTACGGTGACCACCGTATCGCAGCGCAGCTTCTCCGGTGGAACCTGATCGGGATTGTCATAGTAAACGGCCACCCACTCCTGTGCCGGAATCTGACGGCCGCTGACCCACGCCATAAGCTGCTCAAAACCCTGTTTAACGGTCTGCTCCCAGGGCCCCACCATATGAAAACCGGCAATGGTTCGTTTGCCGACGGACTTCACGCTGTAGTTCATATTGCCTCCACCAGTGATAACAACTGTATAAATGTACATATACTGTAGCCAGGTGATGCACATCAGTATGTGCGCTGATTCACAGAGTGGCCAATGAAGGGGGGCGAAAAATGAGCAAAAAAAACGCCCCGTGCGGGGCGTTGCGGTTACAGCGCGTGATGCAGATAATCGCTCATCCGCGAGAACACCCCGCCCTTGCCGACGCTTTCCAGCGTCACCAGCGGCCAGTGAGCGACCACTTTGTCGCCGTCATAGAGTGAGATTTCCCCGACCCGTTGATTTGCGGCAATTGGCGCCTCAAGATCTTTTTTATCCAGCACATATTTGGCTTTAATACGCGGCACTTCCGACTTCGGCAGCGCCAGCCAGAAATCCTGATCGGTGCCCAGCTGGATTTGTTCTTTATCACCGTACCAGATACGTTCGCTGCCGACCTTTTTGCCCTTTTGCAGCACCTGAACGGTGTCGAAATTTTGCTGACCCCAGTGCAGCAGTTTTGCCGCCTGCTGTTCGCGCCCTTTCGGGCTATCGGCCCCCATCACTACGGCAATCAGGCGCCGCTGGCCGTCCACCGCGGAGGCAATCAGGTTAAAGCCGGCGCCGGAGGTATGCCCGGTCTTTAATCCATCAACATTCATGGTCTTATCCCACAGCAGCCCGTTCCGGTTCTGCTGGGTGATCCCGTTCCACGTCAGGCTTTTTTGGCTGTACATGTGATAAACGTCAGGCTCGCCGTGAATGATCGCCCGCGACAGCACCGCAAGATCGTACGCCGAGCTGTGTTGACCCGGCGCATCCAGGCCATGCACGGTTTCAAAGTGGGTATCCTGCAGATGCAGTTTTTTTACGTACTCATTCATCATGGCCACGAACTGCGGCTGGCCGCCTGCGACATAATCAGCCAGCGCCACGCAGGCATCATTGCCGGAGTCGACGATGAGGCCGCGGCTTAAATCCCGGACGCTGACCCGATCGCCGGCCTTAAGGAACATCAACGACGAGCCGTCAAAGACAGGGTTGCCTTTCGCCCAGGCGTCGCGGCCGACGGTCACAATATCGTCAAAGGAGATACGATGACTGTCGATGGCGCGATCGACGACGTATCCGGTCATGAGTTTGGTCAGGCTGGCAGGGTTGCGCTGCTGGTGTTCATTACCCGCAGTCAGGATCTGCCCGGTCGTGTAATCCATCAGTACCCAGGAGCCCGCCTGAATGGACGGTGGCGGCACGGTGACGGGGAAATCATTGGCAGCAAATGCGCAAGAAACGCTCGAAGCGAGCAAAGTTACAGCAATAAAAAAACGGCCTTTCAACGGCATATCCTCTAAATTGACAGATTCGCCGTCCTTTTTACGGAAGTTCTCCTTTCAAATCAGGGTTTAATTGCAAGAAAATATGACACGGCAAAAGCGCCGCGCAGCCAACGCCCTTCTGATGCCCAGGTAAATCGTTTACCATAACGGGTGCCAGCCACCATGGAAAATGAACAGATTATGCAAGATAGCGCCAACCAGCCCGGATTTTTATTCCACGATTACGAAACCTTCGGTACCCACCCTGCGCTCGATCGGCCGGCCCAGTTCGCCGCCATTCGCACCGATGCCGAACTGAATATCATCGGTGAGCCGGAGGTTTTCTACTGCAAACTGGCCGACGACTATCTGCCGCAGCCGCAGGCGGTGATGATAACCGGGATCACCCCGCAGGAAGCGAACGCCAAAGGCGATAATGAAGCCGCCTTTGCCCGCCGGATTCACGATCTGTTCACGGTGCCGAAAACCTGCATCGTTGGCTATAACAACGTGCGCTTCGATGATGAGGTCAGCCGGAATATTTTCTATCGTAACTTTTACGATCCCTACGCCTGGAGCTGGCAGCACGACAACTCTCGCTGGGATCTGCTGGATGTAATGCGCGCCTGTTACGCCCTGCGCCCAGAAGGGATCAACTGGCCGGAGAACGACGACGGGCTGCCAAGCTTTCGCCTTGAGCATCTGACTGTCGCTAATGATATTGAACACAGCAACGCCCACGACGCGATGGCCGACGTTTACGCCACCATCGCCATGGCAAAACTGGTCAAAGCCCGGCAACCGCGTCTGTTTGACTATCTCTATAGTCATCGCAACAAGCGCAAGCTGGCGACGCTAATCGACGTTCCGCAAATGAAGCCGCTGGTCCATGTTTCCGGCATGTTCGGCGCGGCGCGCGGCAACACCAGCCTGGTGGCACCGCTGGCCTGGCATCCGGATAACCGCAATGCGGTGATCATGGTCGATCTGGCCGGCGATATGACGCCGCTGCTGGAACTGGATGCCGATACCCTACGCGAGCGTCTGTACACGCCAAAAGCCGATCTGGGCGAACTGGCGGCGGTACCGATTAAGCTGGTTCATCTCAACAAATGCCCGGTGCTGGCTCAGGATAATACGCTACGCCCGCAGGATGCCGACCGCCTGGGGATTAACCGCCAGCGCTGTCTGGATAACCTGCAGCTGTTGCGCAGTCATCCGCAGGTGCGGGAAAAAGCGGTGGCTATTTTCGCTGAAGCGGAGCCGTTTGTTCCCTCCGACAACGTCGATACTCAGCTCTATAACGGCTTTTTCAGCGATGCCGACCGCGCGGCGATGAAAATTGTGCTGGAAACCGAGCCGCGCAACCTGCCGGCGCTGGATATTACTTTTGCCGACAAACGGATCGAGCGTCTGCTGTTTAACTACCGCGCCCGCAACTTCCCCGGCAGCCTTGACGAGGCCGAGCAGCAGCGCTGGTTAGAGCATCGTCGCGAGGTGTTTACGCCGGCGTTTTTGCAGGCCTATGCCGATGAGTTGCAGATGCTGTATCAACAGCATGAACAGGACAGTGAAAAGCTCGCGCAGCTGAAGGCGCTGTGGCAATACGCGCAGGAGATTGTTTAATTTGCGGGAGCGCCCGGATGCGGCGCTTGCTGCGCCCTGTCCGGGCGATAAAACCCAATACGGCACGCTCCCGTCTCCCGGGTAAGGCAAGAGCCACGACCCGGGAACGGTGATTTAGCCTTTGGCGCGGCTGGCGATAATCGCGTCAGCCACGTTGCGCGGGGCTTCCGCGTAGTGATGGAACTCCATACTGTAGGTCGCTCGTCCCTGCGACATCGAGTGCAGCGTAGTGGAATAGCCAAACATTTCAGCCAGCGGAACATCCGCGCGGATAATCTGGCTGCCGAATCGCTCTTCCATCCCCTGCACCATGCCACGACGAGAAGAGAGATCGCCCATAATATTCCCGGCATACTCTTCCGGCGTTTCCACCTCCACATGCATCACCGGTTCGAGAATCACCGGATCGGCTCTGCGCGCCCCCTCCTTGAAGCCAAAAATCGCCGCCATGCGGAAGGCCATTTCCGATGAGTCGACATCATGATACGAACCAAATGTCAGGGTCGCTTTGACATCGACGACCGGATAACCCGCCAGCACGCCGGTGCCCATCGCTTCACGCAAGCCTTTCTCCACCGAAGGAATGTACTCGCGTGGCACCACGCCGCCTTTCGTTGCGTCTTCAAACACAAAGCCGCTCCCCGGCGCCAGCGGTTCGAGGGTCAGCACAACATGACCATACTGCCCTTTCCCGCCGGACTGACGGACAAATTTACCTTCCACCTCTTTCACCGTTTTACGCAGTGTTTCGCGGTAGGTGACCTGTGGACGGCCGATATTCGCCTCAACGCCAAACTCACGCTTCATCCGGTCGACGATAATTTCCAGGTGCAGTTCGCCCATCCCGGAAATAATTGTCTGTCCGGACTCTTCATCAGTATGCAGACGGAAAGAGGGATCCTCAGAGGCCAGGCGCTGTAGGGCAATCCCCATTTTCTCCTGATCCGCTTTGGTTTTCGGCTCAATCGCCAGCGAAATCACCGGCTCCGGGAACTCCATCCGTTCCAGGGTAATGATCGCATTCGGATCGCACAGGGTGTCGCCGGTGGTGACATCTTTCAACCCGACGCAGGCGGCAATATCCCCGGCATGCAGCTCATCTACTTCATGGCGATCGTTGGCATGCATCAGCACAATACGCCCGATGCGTTCTTTCTTGCCTTTGACCGGATTATAGACCGCATCGCCTTTTTTCAGGGTGCCGGAATAGACACGAATAAAGGTCAGCTGGCCGACGTACGGGTCGGTCATCAGTTTAAACGCCAGCGCCGAGAACGGTTCGTCGTCGCCAGGATGGCGTTCCGCCGGCAGCCCTTTCTCATCAACGCCGTCAATCGCCGGCACATCCTGCGGCGAAGGCATCAGTTCGATAACCGCATCCAGCATCCGCTGCACGCCTTTATTTTTAAAGGCGCTGCCGCACAGCACCGGCTGAATTTCGCCGCCGACGGTACGTTTACGCAGCCCGGCCACAATATCGGCCTCGCTCAACTCGCCGCTCTCGAGATATTTATCCATCAGCTCATCGTTAGCTTCCGCCGCTGCGGAGACCATTTTTTCTCGCCACTGCCGGGCGGTTGCCAGCAGCTCGTCCGGTACCGGCGCATAGCTGAAAGTCATCCCCTGGGTTGCGTCATCCCATAAAATGGCGCGCATTTTGATGAGATCCACCACGCCGGTGAAATGCTCCTCGGCACCAACGGGGATTACGATCGGCACGGGATTCGCTTTCAGGCGGTCAATCATCATCTGCACGACGCGGAAGAAGTCGGCGCCCGGACGGTCCATTTTATTGACGAAGGCCAGCCGCGGAACGTGATATTTATTCGCCTGTCGCCACACGGTTTCCGATTGCGGCTGCACGCCGCCGACGGAGTCATAGACCATCACCGCACCATCCAGCACGCGCATCGAGCGCTCTACTTCGATGGTGAAATCCACGTGGCCCGGGGTATCGATAATATTGATACGATGCGGCTCGAAGCTACGGTCCATGCCGGGCCAGAAGCAGCTCACCGCAGCGGAAGTAATCGTAATTCCGCGCTCTTGCTCCTGCGCCATCCAGTCAGTGGTTGCCGCGCCATCGTGTACTTCACCCAGCTTATGGCTCATCCCGGTATAAAACAGGATGCGCTCGGTGGTGGTGGTTTTACCGGCATCGATATGCGCGGAGATACCGATGTTGCGATAACGTTCGAGAGGGATGGGTCGGGGCATGATGCGTCCTTAGTCATTTTGACTGTCAGTAAGCGGCCAAATGGTGCCGCAGAGTGGTTAACTGCCGTCATCATAGTACAACTGTACGAGTATATTCGAACTATTTTTGCTATTACTGTCATTGGTGAAGCGACGGCTTGCACGCGTGGCGTTAGACCCTCAGTTTGGATATATTAGCTGCCAGCCGCCGATACGGGCCGCGACTCCCGGGAGCCGCGCAACCGCCGACACAGGATTATTATGATCGCCAATCACCCCGAACGTGAACACATTCGCCTGGAAAATGTTCTTTTTGCCCTTGGTAACCCGATGCGCCTGGAGATCGTTCGCATCCTGGCCGACGGCAGCGAGCAGAGCTGTAACGCATTGCGTCATGAAGACATCGCCAAGTCGACGATGACCCACCACTGGCGCGTCCTGCGCGATAGCGGCGTCATCTGGCAGCGCCCTCAGGGGCGGGAGAATATGATTTCCCTGCGCCGGGAGGATCTCGACGCGCGCTTTCCCGGGCTGCTGGATGCGCTTCTGAAGGTGATGTAGGAAGGCGTGATTCGGGTTATCAGCCGCAGTCAGGCCGGGAACGGCCGAGGACAAAAACAAAAAAGCCGGAGGTTTCCCTCCGGCTTTTTTAATCACAACGGGCGATGGTTACGCTACGTCTTCGTACTGCGGTACCGGGTTGCGGAAGCTTTTGGTCACGCAGGCCAGGT
>ERZ773187.253-NODE-253-length-54537-cov-10.632851_pt1 | contig 54537 bp, 67 predicted proteins | sample MGYA00511242_ERZ773187 | MGnify/ENA primary metagenome ERZ773187 (study PRJEB29015, sample SAMEA2737744) | human gut metagenome | biome: human gut; feature: human-associated habitat; material: faeces | place: China | collected 2012 ...
TCGTTCTGAAAGCGTTAATCGTCTTTCTTGAACTGATCCGCATGTTCTTCTGAGCATGACGGAAACGTAACTAAGGCCGGGGGGCAACCACTCCCCGGCCTTTAACATTTCAGCGGGGTGAAGCTAAATCAGGACGTATCAGTACATCAGCCATTCCAGTACAGCTTGCGCCTTGTAGTGGCTTTTATCTCCCATATCAGAAAAGAAAACAGGATATTCCGATTCCGGTATTCCATGATTCTGTAGTTCTATCAACGCTCTTGCTCTGGTAAAGGTCACAGTCTCAACTGATTCATAATAAGTCATAAACTTATCCTTACATATCAATAAGTTAAGTACGCTTAATGCTATTTATGTTAAATGCCGGACTAGGGATGTACTTACCTTCCAGTAAATCCAAAAGCTTCTGACCGCTAATGATTTCGATATGATCAATCCCGGTTATAGCGCTTTTAGTTGCAGGTCTGGTTTTACCTGTATGGCAAAAAATTCCCCTGCACTTGTTTCTCTTAACGAGCTGGCTGAATGACGAAACGTGATCGGTTGTCACATGTCCGGTATACCTTTTCGCCTGGATCAAATAGTAATGCCCGTTGATAAGAGCCTTTCCATCAATGCCTCCATCGCCAGTGTAGCGTTTGTTCCGGTACACCTTATGCCCGGCGCGTTCGATAGCCTCCATCAACATTTCTTCAAAAACGAAAGCATTAATTTTCCGTAAATATGCTATGCGTTGTCTAAACTCCGGCAAGCTGTTGATTAGATCTAACTGATTACGGGCTTTCCTTTGCATGCGTAAATGTCTGGAACGCCTTATACCATTGCGCCCAAGCCAGCACCATACAAGAATCAATACCCCGACGATTACCATTGTTAACTTCATTTTTAACCCGTTCCCCTAAAAGGAAATGTGCAGGTATGACTGCGCTGTTTTTCGCATGCGAAAATTTAGCTTTTCGCATGACCTTTTTCAGACTGCTTCTCTGTAGGTTGTTTTGGGCGTATCTGCTTCGTTCTTGTTGGCTCAGTAAGCGCTTTCCCCCTCCCCTTTTCGTTGATTTTCTGTGTTGTCTTGTTCTTCAAATCAAGGGCAGCGGTTTTTTGGCTTTCTCTGGACACGGCGGCAGGAAGCTTTTTGATGTCGTCCGTGAATATCTTTGCGCGGCTTTTTGCACGAGAAATACCCACGTAGTACCAATCTCTTGCGACGGTTCTTGATTTTGTCTCTATATTCATCAGCACTTCTGACTTTGTTAACCCCTGAGCGGAATGCACCGTTGTAACGTAGGCATAATCAAGATGCTGCTTTTGATTGATATCGAGAGCTATCTCTTTCTTACCGTCACTCAAATAAATATGATTTGCCTGTATACCCGTAATGGTAAACCTGTCTCCGTTAGCCACATCCAGCTCGGCATTGTTCCTGGTAATTACCAGCTTTTCGCCCACACCGTACCGTTGTTGCTCCTGTTTGTAGACTGACAGATTTTTGATATGAGCCGGGTTAATAGTTAAGCGCTTACCTCCCTCGCCCTCAACAATCAGGGTATTACCTTCGCCATGCTCAACCACACGATAGGATTTACCTCGCTCAAGGCCATAGCGCAGGTAATCCTTTTCAGGCTGAATAATGGTTGAATCAGGTGTGTAATATTTGCTGTAGCGGCGTGTTGCCTGGGTGGTGTCCAGGCGCGTTAATGCGGTCATTTCGACGCTGGATTCAATTTTTAGCTCTTGTCTTATTAGTGCGTTGATTTTTACACGGCTCTCGTTCGTTCCTGTAATGACGAGCGTTTCATCTCGCTTTTCTTGTGGAAGTGACACGTATTCATTTGCGATCTGTTTATACCGTAATTCATGAGTTCCAATTTCGGCCACTTCAGTAACAAGGGCGAGCGACTCGGAGGCCTGCCCCACTGCGGCCAGCTCTACAGCTTTCAGCAACTGAGGGCTGCCTTTTTGTCGCTGGATCTCATTCATAAGTGCGGTGCTCATGCCATTGCGCTGTAAAAGTGCAAACGGAATACCGGATTCAACAGCTTTTGTCTGTTCTGTATCACCCAGCAAAACAAGACGTGCGCCAGTATTACTGGATATCTCTGTCAGTTTATCCATTAGCCTGTTTGGTAAAACCCCCGCCTCATCCACCAATATCACGGTTTTTTCATCTAACGTATGTTCGCGGCTTAATGTATGCAGGAATGAAGCAACAGTGCGCGCCTCCATTCCGTCTGCAATCAGGGATTTTTTTTGCGAACCGTAAGGTGCAAGAACGTGAAGATTAAAACCAGCTTCTTTGATTTTATCCGTCACTGATTTGGACATATAGGACTTGCCTACCCCTGCTTGCCCCTGAACACCGATAATTCTATTTTCAGTAGTCAGGATCAGTTCACCTGCGCTTTTCTGATCTTTTCGTAGTGAAGTCTTGGATAGAAAGGCTGACGCCTCATCTTTGCTTAGGATAGGTGCGGCTTTTCCACGACCTTCAACCTCCCTTTGCAAAATGCGCTTTTCCTGATCAAGAGATTTCTGTGTTGTGTATCGCGGTGATGTAGGAGTCAAACGCCCTTTCGCAATTGCGAGGTCAACCTGGCGACGGGCATCATTATATGTTTTACCTGCATCAGTAAGGCTGCTTATCCAGGCCTTTTTGGATAATGCAGCACCATTCAATGAGTTTGCTGATATATAGAGTTTTTCCTCAACAATTAGGAATCCCTTTGCTTCAAGTTTCTCGATTTCTTTTTCAATCTGCTCTAGCGTGGTTCTTCCCATACTGTGCTTTACAGCAGTTTCAATAAGCTCCGGTTTGGGAACTATCGTCTGACGTTCTGTGAAGTGATTTATTGCAAATTTTACGGCGCGTGACGCGGCTTGCTCGATAGTGATTTCTTCCAGTTTATGCACAACACCGGATGCAGCTTTCTCAGAAGCCTTGTCTGAATAGCTCCAGTCGCGGCCATTAAAATCAATCCCCAGCTCATTTGAAATACCTTTCCACCTATCACGCAATACCACACCGTCAATGCCTACATCTTTTGATTTGCGTGTTTTTTTGGCTATATAGGTTTTTTGCTCAGCGCTTGCCGTTTCACGGGTTAGCCCCATATCAGCTAAACCTTCATCAATTTGCTGTGTTCTTGTAGACATGCCCTCGATCTGTTTTCGCGTAATATGAGCCAGTTCGAAAGCATCATTCTCATGCCTTAATTTATAGCCAATAGCCTCTAGCTCTCTTGCGAGAATTGAACGGTATAATGCCCCATAAAACTTAGAATTTTTTATCAGTTCATCATTTACCAGCGCCCGAAAAACTCCATCGGCACGCCTGGTGGCATTGATGGCTACCGCATGAGTATGTAAGTGAGGCTCCTGCTCTCGATTGGTTTCATGCCTGAATTTAGCGACAATCAGATTACCCGTTTCTTCTTTATACGACTTTCCATCTATCTTGTGCCTGGTCATTGCACGTCGTTCAAGTTCTTCAACAGCTAGCGTAACGGCTTTATCATGAGCCTTAATAATCTCAGCATCACCATGCACTAAAGCCTGGATGGATACAGACTTTGGAGCCTGAAACGTAAAGTCTATTCCAATTCTTGTACTGCTATCATGGCGCACTGAGTTACGAAATTGAGTACCATCAGGGAGGTGGCCGGAAAGCAGTTTTTTAAAATCCTCTTTATTAACCTCTCCCTGTAACCCCAGCATTTCTGCGCCCTTCCCCTGCCATTCTTTTGACTCCCCCTCCTTCTGATAATAATCGTCCACACCATCTTCATAATAGGAAGCGGCGCGATCCACAGATTTATCGGCAGTCAGAATTGTGTGGGTCATCATGACATGTTCCCTCCAAGAATTTTGCGCTCAACAAACTCAGGAACGCGCTTCTTAAAGCTGATAGTAGGAACCTTTACCTTAGCAACCGGATAACCCCTGGTGAGCGCTACGTACCCTTCGCGGTCTGGTAGGTTGGATATTTCTGATGGTGTTACAAGTCTGTCCTTTTCAGCGTGATCGCCATTAGTCTCACTGTTACCTTTACCTGCGCTGGTCTTGCTGTTTTTATTGCGCACTACATCAATATCACCAAGCGACCTGGAAAGTGTTTCGGCAGTTTCTTCATCTGATTGTGCCGATCCCAGGACTACAAGATTACGATAGCTTCCGCGCAGCGTGTTGCCGTCCTCTTTGCCCCAAATAGCATAAAGCTGGGAAACGGTCTGCAAACAAGACATGACGCGAACACCTTTTTTCCTGCCTTTTGTCAGAACCGGCATTAATGCAAACAGCTTATCCAGCGTTGCCAGCTCATCGGTATGTAGCCAAATCTTACGGCTTTCATCTTCAGGTAAAGATAAAATTGCGTTGCCGATAACATCCACAAAGGAAGAAATTAGCGGTTTCATTGTCGCAACCTGATCCTCTCTCCATGTAATGAACAAATTACCCTTTGAAGGGTCAGCCAGAAAATCCCTGATACTGAAATCACCCGGAGGCATTTTCATATGAGCAGAAAGTTTGTTAGACAATACGAAACGAGCCGATCCAATCGTTCGGTCAGTACCAATAAACAAAGATTCAGCCAATGTACCTTTACAATATTCTTCTACAGCTTCTTCATCGGCAGCACAGCACCAGTAAAATAATTTATCTAATGTAGCCTGCCCTTCTTCATGTAATTTTCTTCCAACCTCTGAAACTAATAAACGACCATATGCATTCCATTCTTCTTCTGTTGAAGATTTTCCTAACGGAATAAGCGAATAGGCGTAGGTATCAAAATCAGCATCACTTCGCATTTCATTGAAAATAGACCATCCGGGCGACCTTGCATCATAAGCATTAAGAATCGCATCGCCTGGCTTATAAAACATTGAAACAAATGTGCCGTCAGGGTCTACTATTACCTGACGATCACCACGCATTAAAATAGAAAAAATTACTTTTGATAGAGTTAACGTCTTAGCAGAACCGATAGCACCAACAATAAGCGTTTGTAGGTTTTCAACGGTTGTTGGCATGTATATCGTTGCCAAATCAACCTGTTTCTCTTTCCTTTTTCTTGTTTTTTGATTTAACTCATCAGCACTAACTAAATCAGCCCCCCTCAGTTTGTATTTATATTTCATCCCTTTAAATTCAGTTTTGCTTAATTTAACAGCCATTATCCATATAAAAATAGAAGCAATAGCTGCACAGATTGGAACAATATAAAGCAAAGGATATTCAAAGGTATGGGGGAAAAGTTCGACAAGGCCTTTTATTTTAGGTTTTGTAACTCTCGCAACGCCTAATTTCTCCGCTGTAACGAACCATGCTACAACGGGGCTAATAGCAAATAAGGCAAATCCAAAACGATGCTCTCCAGCATATCTTTGCATTTCATCACTCATTATCAATCCTCACAGGTTTCAATCCTAATCTATTTAATTCCGCATTAACTTTCTTACGATGTTCTGGTGTTGAAAGCAACCTTAAATACATTAATGTTTCAAGGTTGGCAGTGTCTCTGTTGTTATTTTCATTATTTGAAACCATCTCCGATATATCATGCAAAAGCTCAATAACCATTGTTTTAAACTCATCCTGACTTCCCCCAGATTCTAATAAAGAATTGACGTATTGGTTTAAGCTAAGTCCTGCGCTTGCGGCTGCTACCTGGAGCCTTGAGCGCAGTTCCGTAGACACCCGAATGTACAATCTTTCATCACTCACTGCGTTTTCCTTTTTCTTTAAATTTGACGTCAAAAATGACGCCACAATATTATTATATTTTACATACATTTAATACATAAACTGACGCCAAAAATGACGCCATATCACTAAATTCATCAAACAAACTAAATCACTTACATATCAGCACCATACAGCCACCTAAAAGGTGCGTATGGTGTATGCTTTTCGGCGTTAAGGGTTAAGGGAAATCTGTTCATAAAACAACCGCGATCTGGAAGTTAAGGGAGGACAGGGAGTCCGAAACACCATAAAAGGAGACAAAAGAGAGACAAAAAAGATACAGAAAGGAGACACAAGAGAGACACAAAGAGGACACAATAGAGACAATAGAGATACAAAAAGGAGACAAAAAGAGACTAAATCAGTTGACATAAGCCACATTCGAGATCACTATAGTCAGGAATCAAAAGGAGCCACATTGTGAAAGATGATGAGGTAAAACTAAAGCAATCGGTAGTATTTAAAAATGCACTAGCTGATATTGAAAATAAAATCAGGCAGGGTATGACACAAAATGCTATTGCCGAAGAAATGGGTATGAAGCTTTCGACCTGGAAAAAGTATTACATGCGTTTCAAGTCAAAGACTAAATCAGAGCCCGCAAATCAACATCAAACATTTTCGCATGCGAAAAATAATGATGAACAAGTAAAAGAAGCAGAGCCAGCAAGTCAAGAGAAACAAACTGCTGAGAATAAAACATCACTCGGTGATATATTAGATCCCAGCAAAAGAAGTAGTTCTGTCTCTGAGTTTATGATGCAAAAGAAACCAATAGGAAAAGGTGGTATTAAATGAAAGTCGCTACAATTAACTTCTCTGGTAACAATGGAAAAACCACATTAGCTGAACATGTTTTTGCCGCCCGTATGCCTGGTGCTTTGCAGTTAACTATCGAGACTATTAACGCTGGTAATGAAGATATAGAAAAGGTTCGTGGTAAAGATTTTGGGCAAATGATGGAAGCAGTAATGCTTGCAGATCAAGCTATCGTCGATGTTGGCGCAAGTAATGTTGAAGATACCATGAAGTTAATGAAGCAATACTCTGGTTCACATGAAGAATTTGATTACTTCGTTGTTCCTGCGGTTAAAGAAAGTAAGCAACTGGAAGATACCCTTGCAACAATCCAGGCGCTATCGTCATTAGGCGTTCCTGCCAAAAAAATTCGAGTTGTGTTTAACAAGGTCGAAGTTGATGATGATGTTGAATCAGACTTTTATCCTTTGTTCGCAATGCATCAGGCAAAGAAAAACTTTACGCTGAACCCGTCTGCCGTTGTGTATTCGTCTGATATTTACAAACAGCTCCGCGCACTTAAAAAGAGCATCCCTGATTTGCTGGAAGATCCTACGGACTGGCGTAAAAAGTTAAAAGAGGCGGCAAATGAAGATGAAAAGATTACCGCTGTTAAAATGATTTCACTTAAGCGCCTCGCTGTTTCTGCGCGTGAAAATCTTGATGATGTATTTAAAGCTTTAACGGCTAAGTGATATGTCAGGCCTTAAATCGCAGACAATGACGGCGGCTATGGCCGCTGCCATTCTTGAAGATATTCAGGATCTGGTTACTCGCCTGGAAAAAGTGGATGTCTCAAGTAAAGAGTCCGGTGATGCATTCGTCACCCGATTAGAAGAGGCTCGCCGCTTACTCCAGGTTGCTAACCGTGAACTGTCTAATACGAACGGGGAGATCTACAACAAATTAACCGCAATACTTGATGATACGCACGAGGCAAGAAAGGAGATCCGTTCTTTACTGCACGAACAATCTCGCCTCTCCCGCCGCTATCTCTTAGCTTCAATTTTTATTCTGGTAGTTAGCGGCCTTTCTCTTTTGTCGATTTTCGTGTTGTCACATTGGGGCTGATGCCCCATTTTGTTTCTTAATAAATTGTATTGTGCAATACAATTGTAATGTACAATACAATTTCAGATTGCGTGAGGCATGGAAGCCCGAAGGGTCGAGATGCAAAGCAGCTCGATGCATAGCACGAGAGGCCGACCCGAAGGGTCACGCCCCATTACTTATTTGGTGATGATTATGAGCAAAGCGCCAACCAGAGACACCTACCTGGAATTACAGTCGGCTTATGATTTTTTCAATAAGACATTATTTGAGAACCGCCTCCCGCCCTGTCTTATAACTTTGCAGCGCGAAAAACACACTTACGGCTATTTTTCCAGCAACAGATTTGTTGAACGTTCAGCAGGTGATTTCACTGATGAAATTGCAATGAACCCCTCATATTTTGGGATCCGCACCATTGAGGAATCGCTCTCTACGCTGGTTCATGAAATGACTCACCTTGAACAGCAGCATTTTGGTAAGCCAGGACGAGGCCGTTACCACAACAAAGAGTGGGGGAAATTAATGCTCAGGGTGGGTTTGCATCCATCTAACACGGGAAAACCTGGCGGGAAAATGACGGGCGACCAAATGACGCATTACATCATTCCCGGTGGGGTTTTCGAGAAAGCATGCGCGGAGCTGATAACCACTAATTTCACTTTAAGCTGGATTGATCGTTTTCCCCCAATCCGCCCCAGCACTCCTTTGTTAATGCCAAAAGGAATCAGTGGCGGCGATGAAGATGAGGACGAGGATGATTTCACCTCCGGTTATTCAACGCTTAGCCCTGAGCCTCCTGCTTTCACCCTGGTGTTTCCTGTAGACGGGAAAGAAACGCGCACAAAGTACGTATGCCCTTTATGCCAAACTGCGGTATGGGGAAAAAAGAATCTGGTTTTACTCTGTGGTTCCTGTGAATCGAAGCCATCGTTTGTGGTTAGCCAAAAAAAATCCGGTATCGATCAGGATTACTGAATCTTTATGTTAGGGCTCGAACCGGAAGGTATGAAGCGTCTGCGGCCGGAACGGACGCGACCATCCTATTTGTTTAGCCTTTAGACATCAGACCATAGCGATAGCCCGAAACCGCTTGCGGGTTCGGCGTAGGCGTGGCGAGTAACGCCACGCCGAAGTTGGGCTGACGACTGAGCCGCTTGCGGATCAGGAGCCGAAGGTGTCCATGCCGTTTGTATTTTTTTTCGTGATTGAAGTGGCCGGGCTACCGCACACCTGATGTCAGAATAAGATAGGCTAAGGCGCGTAAGCGCCTTAGCTTATCTGACGTTGACGTTTCGGCGCTGAGGTTCCCACTGATAGATGAAAAACCCCGCCATTGTTGACGGGGTGTTTTTTAGCTGGGGAGTAAATCACGTAACGTTTTCACAATATCGGGATCGTTTGCCGCGGTTCCTCCTCCTTCAACCATTTCCAGAATGGTTTCTATAGTGGCTACGCTAACAGGGATCTTTTTGCACTCGTTCGCTTCTCTGCGCATCATCTCGAAGTGTCTGCATACAAGATCATCTTTTTCATATTCTGCAAAATGTACATCCAGACGGCGCATTAGCTGGTTCATCATGTCATCAGTGATGCGTTGACCTGCTTGCTCCAGCGCCCTACCCACATCAGAACGTGTAAGCGTGAATGTGAGGAACTCCATATCATATTCATAGTCGCGGTTAATCAGATCGGCAACGGTTTCTAAGGTTGTCTGTAGCATCTTTTTTTCCTCAGTTACGGGCGGCATCGCCGCCCGTTTTTTTAGTTGCAAGGCATGCTGTTTACATTGCGGAACCAGGCATCAATCGCATCGGTATACGTAAAGATGTCACCCAGCAAACGGATCTTCTTGCCGCAGCGCGAAGCGCATTCCACATCATATCTCCAGACCAAAAGCCCCTTTTCAGTTGAGTACCGGCCTTGCAGAATGGCTGATGAACCACATGAGCACAGCGGAATATCGTCACGGCTACGCTCACGTTCTCGCGGCACAAATCCCGCCGCATTCCGTGCCTTGCGAGCATTAGAAGCGAGCGCCAAAAGCATCTGAACTTTTGCCTGTTCTAATGAAAAACACTCAGCAATCTTTTTGGCGGTTTCCACTCGTTCCCCCAGGTATGCGAGGAATAAATTTCCGTGCGATTCGATATTTCCGGCCATCACTCCATTTTCGTAAACCCAAATGAAATCACCCAGCGCAGAACGTTCAAACTTAACCATTGTGTTCTCCAGTCTTTTCTTAGCGCCCAGCATCGCTGGGCGCTTCCTTGTTAGCGTTTAACTGACTTTCTGGTAAGCCAGAGAGGGAGGGCGCAATTGATTGTCATGAGGACGGCGTACACCGCACATCCCGCAAACATGACCATTACAGAGAGATCGGCGGCTTGGCCGACGACACCCGCAATAAGCGCAAGAGAAAGAACTGAAGTAATGAAGCAAAACATTCCGACGATCTCACGATAGCCCTGGCGAACCATCAACCACGGCAGCACAAGACCGGATAGGGCTGGAATTGCAAGTACAGAGAAAAAAATAACTGTTGATAAGTCCATATACTGCTCCTTCTGTTTTTACCGGAGCGGTTGCCGCCGCTTGTCCGGTAACGGTTGGCAGGATTGCCAACCGATGAAGAACAATATACAGATATTGAGCGACAAAATCAACCATCAATCAACTAATAATTGATATTGAGTTTACTAAAGAGTTGTTAAGAAACCCATGATTTTAACCAGTTTTTCAGGTGGTAAGGCTGACAACCTCAAGTCAAAATTACCCCACTCTAACTTCCCTTCTATCTTTCCTTTTATGCCTGCGCCTTTGTGCACAAAATTGCAAAAGGTTCCACTGTGCCGCGTATCATCGTCCACCTCCACCAACCGACCTAATGCAGCCAGTAAAATGGCTGTTGCTTCGCTGTTTCCCTCTCGTTTACTGCGTCGCTCCACTTCCTCCGCGTTCTCTTTAAAAGCATGCTCTAACAGCTTGCGCTTTATATCCCTTGCAACATGAGCAGGAGAGCGATCAGGCGATACCGTACACCAGTGTTTTGAATAGAAATGTCTGTCTTGGTTAACGCCACTGCTAATGTGTAAACGGCTATTCTCCGCACGCTTGGCGCTAATCATGAAGTGTCTCAGTTCGGGATTGGTAAGCGTGATGGAATAAACGCTTTCCGTTGGCAACGTAACAACGCGCCAGCCCTCGCCCAAATGGTGAGCAATTCGCTTAAAGTAATCTAAATACTGTGTTCTGAAATCCATAATTCCCCCTGGTAGATTGTGGCGGGGTTCCCCCCGCCTTTTACTTATCAAGCTGCCTGTAGATTTTTGCGGCCGCTGCTTTTTCTCTTACCAAAGGAACCAAATTTTTCTCGGATCTCGTCAATAGACATTTCGCCAAAACTACGGCGGCTTTTATGTTCTTCCGGTCGATAGAACCATTGTTGCTTTTTGGAAGCCCAGCGGCATTTCAGCGCCTTTAACGTGTCTTTGTGTGTTTTGGTATCGCCGGAAATCCAAACCCAGTTACCGATAATTTCAAACACGATATCCGTCAGGCCAGCCAGCTCGCGCAGTACGTTTTCCATTTCTTCCGAAAAATCGTAGTAGTCTGCCTGTTCTGTGGATTGGCCATACTTAATTTTATCAAGATTAGCCAGGAGAAAATCACGGGCAGCGTTGATCATCTTCATCATTTCGCCGCCCAGCTCAGGGTTACGATCTGGATGATATTTCAGGGATAGGCGCTTGAATGCTTTTTTAATATCAGCTTCGGTAACATCACCGGAAAGGCCAAACACGTTTAATGCTTCTTGAATGTTCATATAAAACTCCCTCGCAGACCATCAGCACGGTTGCCGCCGCTAACCTGATGGAAGCTGGCACCATTGCCAGCCGATGAGAGTAATATACAGAAACAGCGCAAAAAAATCAACTACTAATAAACTAATACTTTATAAAGAGTAGCTAATTTTTCGCACTGCGAAAATTTTACACGTTGCACAAATGAAGCGTGTACAACCTAATCAATACAGCTCATGAGATCATCGGCAAACTTTCTCACCTCTTGCACATACTCAAGCTGTGAAACGCTCATAAACGACGTGGCGGCAATAGTTTCCGCATCGAAATGTATTTCACGTAAGATCACGTTTGCCCGCTCTGAAGAGATAGCGCCTTGCTGATGAAGAAATAGCGTCTGTAAAGCATCACCTTCACGCTTTGCCATATAAACATGCGCCTGAATAGCTGTTTCTATGCCTAATGACTCGGCGCAGAAAAGATCATGCTGATAGTCCATTTCGGCTTGCGCACGAGGATCACGTAAATAACAAAAGCTACAACCAGTAGGATCTACAGCACAAGTGCAAGCTTCATCAATTTCCTTCGTTGCTTCTGGATTCACTGCCGCGCTTTTAAGCATCATTTTAACCCTCAGAGTAAAAGATTAGATTGCATTGAAATCTAAATATCGTTTATCAAATCCATAATAGAATTATACACATAACCCTGATAAAAATAAACTATAAATAAACTAAAGATGCATAAATAGTTTACACAATAAAGGGCGGCACGATACAGGGAAGGCAACAGCACAAATGTGCAGATCACACCAGGGCGCAAATTGCCGGAACAATCCATTTAGCAAAAGGCGACAAACCTCCCCCCTCCCTGCTAAGCCAAAACAAACTTAACGCCACTCGATATTTCTTTGCCCCTCCGGGGGGACGCAGTTAGTGAAGCCGGGTTAACCCGGCGAACGGTACTGCGAGTGCGAGCCGTAGGCGAAGCTACGGGGGCAACAGCACCGTGTTAACAAGCAGGGGTTTTGAGCGAGGATGGAAGCCCGAAGGGGCGAGATGCGTAGCAGCTCGATGCGAAGCACGAGAGCCGTTTTAGAGGCATAGCCTCTAAACGCTCCCAGGGTAAGCATTAAGATAAATATGAGCCATTTTAAGAGGCTATAATGAAAGCGTGTAGGGTAGGTGGTTTCTTTCATTTAAACCGCTCATACAAGCTTACAGAGCGGTTAAAATCGGCATGAGATCACAGTGTTAGGTTGCTAATTACTTTGCAGATGGTTTTCCATGTTCAGCGATCATCTTTTGAACCTGAGCGGCCAACTCCGGTGGTAGCCAGCCCTCAACATACACAAGTTTCGTACCTTCCTCGTCCATGTATTCATCGATGATTTTTTGTAATCTTTTTATCGTTGCGAAAACAGCCTGGGTGGAAAGCTCATTTTCCCTGGCAACATCCACCTGTCTCTTACCTTCAACAAAAATAGCGTAGCCAATTGATGTAGTTTGATGCGAAAGAGTTCGCATGCGAGGCTCAAGATTCTTCCAGTCACTCTCTGTTAAGCGTTTAATTTTAGACATGTTTTGCGTACCTTTCTTAGACTGGAATTAATGTTTTATGGTTACAACTAATAACCAAAGTGAATATAAACTATTTATAAAACAATTATAAGCACATTAGTTTGCGCTGGCAATTCAGGCCAGCGCACCAGGTTAATTCAATGCAGATAGTTCAATCAGCATTTTCCCCGAAATGATGCTCTGCGCGAAAGCAAGTCCGGCTTTTTTCTGCGCGGCCACATCTGCTTTTATAGTCAATCGTTCTGGATCGACGCAGATATTTTTCCAGTTGGCATATTCGAAATAGCTGTCCCGTTCTGAGTTTGTTGCTTGCATGGCTAATTGTTCAATAGCTCTGACCACATCACGCACTGGCATACTTTCAAGAAGATTAAACACAGCCCAACCAAATGCATTGACGGTAACAGCATGGAAGGTAAGGTATTCCTTTCTGAACTCACCTGATTTACACGTCTTGGCGTAACCTTCAAGATCGGTCAGCATATACCAGGCATTCCAATAACATTCAAGATCTTCACACATAGCCGCTGGGGTATCGCTCTCAGGTCTGTTAGCGATCATCTTTTTCGACGCATCATATAAGGCTTTGTAGCTCACCCATTTATCGCTTTTTGCTGGTACAGCGTTGTGCTCATAGTCAACAAATTGACCAAGAGGGCTCTTTTCCAAAATGCCTATCAGCATCTGAGATAGTTTATTTTTACTGTCATAGGCCATGTTGATAGAGGCCGCTGGTTTAGATGCATTGTTATTAATATCGCTGAAAAATTGTTTCCTGGTTGTAAGAGGTTCATTCAGCGTTAAGTGAATGCCAATCTGATAGTGTCGGACATCGAAGTTTTCCCGGACATAATCGACAATCCCACGGGCGCGATGCTGCCCGTCGAACAGCTCAATTCGTGAGGCCAGGGTGAAACGAACCATTACCATGTTCGTGTTACCGACTTCCTCGATCTCATATTCACCATCACAGTTACCGATAAGTGAGGGAACAATCATCGGCGTTTTGTTGAGGTAAGAAGAACGTAAATAATCAGTGAAGTTCTTTGCGCGCTTAAGATTAAGATCACGTTGAGCACGCTCTAGAGTGGTTTCGTGGGAAACGGTTGTTATGAATCGTTCTAACTGGCTCCAGAGCAAAGAAATCAAAAGCATTTCCTTCCCGCCTTGCGATACACGGATTCCTGGCACTTCAAGTTTATATGGTTTACTCATTTACTTGCTCCTTCGAAACACCTGCGGTTGCCGCCGCAACTTATTGTAAATAGACTAAAACTACATAACATAGCCATTATATAGTAAGCACTCATTAAATCAACTATTTATAAACTATTTATTTATTTGGGGTTTAGCGGCGTGAAACACCGATACTTCAGAAAGGAGTGAGGCTATACCCCGGCAAGAGTATAGCCTCGATGGTTCTGCGAAGGAGCAGAGAAACCAGTAGAAATGCTAGATTATACGAACATTCATGTAAATCTGTTTTCGTAAAAAGTTTCCTGGCTCACTGCTTAGATTTTTCGCATGCGAAAAATTCAGTTAGTGGTCATTGTGCGAAAATGCCGCGATTGTTGCATTTTCAAGGCTCACAGCAAGTGGGAAAGGTGAACCGCGATATGTACGTGCCTCTCCGTTTACAATAGAGAACTTTTTAAGAATGCCAGATTTTTCTAACGCAGTTATAACGTTACTGCTGTTTTTGGCAAATCCCTTCCTTTTGATCTCATCGGAACATAACGCTTCATCTATCTCATGTTTGAGGATTAAGCTTTTGTTGAGTCGGTACTGATCTACACAAAAGAAAATAATTTCAAGAGCGAGCAGTGGTCTTGTTGACTCTTTGCTTACCGTATCAAAGATACTCGTCAGTGTGACACTCATACGCTGATGATCCTGGTTTTCTTCTTATTCTCTTCTAAGGCCGCACAAATCCAACCGAGAGCGCATAGCTTATCTAAATCATCATCTACCCGATTTGAATAATCGGTGAGTCGGGTGCAATCCCCATTGACTCGGATGAAAAAGTAACCATACATCGCCCAACCGCTTGCATCTGTAGGCCTCCAACCGGAATTAAGACAAAGTTTAAAGGCCGATAAACACGCCCACATAGGGGCGCTGTTTTTATTTATCCAATCTTGCAGCGTTGTTCCCTTTGGGGGAGAACGCCGCTGCACTAATCCCTCATTGATAGCTTGCTCTGTCAGCTTTTCTGCGGCTAAAGATGGTGATAGACCAGACTGGTAGAGCCATTCATTAATGGCTCTACCTCGTACTCCTCTGATTAACCACGTATAACCGTCAGTGCTGTCAGGCATAAACGATTCTGACAAGTTTTAACTCCTCTACTGCTACCAGGTTATCCTTACCATCAACAACGACACATACAACACCGTCGATTGATTCTTGGTTGGTGATCAGGGAACCTTCGGTAACTACACCATCTTTGAGGAATGACACAATTACTTGATGAGTTTTCTTCTGACCAGGTATCTTACTTTTTCCGCTACCTTCGGAACCAGCTTCATCACCGCTAGCACCATTCTCTGTGCCGCCAGTACCTTTGTCTGTACCGCCTGTGCCTTTGTCCTCGCCGTCCGTATCGTTGCCTGTACCGCCAGTGCCATTATTTGCGCCGTCAGTACCGTTGTCTGTACCGCCAGTGCCGTTACTTTCACCGTCAGTACCGTTGTCAGCATCACCATTCTTAAGTTTTGCTTGAGCATCCTTAACGTCAGAACGCTTAAGTTCACCTGCGGCCTGTGCTGCCTCTACAACGTCATAAGCGAGGTCTGGAGACTTTTTATAAACCCCGGCCAGGATATAGAACGTTTCAATATCCGTGGTCAACGAGGTTACATTATCAAGTAACTCTAATGGAAGCTTACCGATCGCGAGCATTTTACTTACCCACGAATTATTTACACCTAATTGCTCGCAAATATCTTTGGGCTTTAACTTATCGATAGTATTAAGTTCGACAACACCGATAGCCGTGTCCACGATATCCAGATCTTCACGGTGCATGTTCTCTGACATCTGAACTACACGAAGGTTTTCTGGTGCCCGGCGTAAAACCGCTTTTAGCGTAGGCGATTCATTTTTCTGATTCGCGTAGTAGCGGGTAAAACCAACCAGGAGATCGGCCATACCTTCATCATCTGGCTCAGTCAGGATACATGGTTCGATCTGTCCATGAAGCTTAATCGACGCGGCGATTTGTTCCACTTTTTCGGCGTTGTACTTACGACGAACCTGTGGATTGATGCGAATCTTATTCAGTGGAAAATCAACAATGTATTCCCCCTCATCCAGCACGGAACTCAGGGTGTCAGTCAATACGTTTGTGTTTTTAGCATTCATCTTAATTTACCTTCTCAACAATTCTAGAAATGACCGATTTAACAATTTTGGCAGCCTTGCGATGGTTGCCGTTTCTTGCCTGATGCCAGATAGCTCGGCCAGCCGCTCCAGCAGTTTTGATAGGCTGCACGTCAGGGATCACAACATCGATTAAAATGTCTCCGAAACGCTCAGCCAGGAAGTCATAAATTTCGCGCTGTTCCTGGGTGTTATTAAATTTATTCACAACCAGAGAGTTGATTTTGGCGCGAGGATTGAAGCGCGTCAGCTTACGGATAGTATCTCTCAGCTCCACCATCCCCTCTATCGCCTCCGTTGTACATTCAAGCGGAACGACGATGTGATCTGCTCCCAGCACTGCTGCTGTGATACGCGCACCTAAACCCGGAGGGGTATCAATGACGATATAGTCGTATTGAGTTTTTAACTTCTGGATTTCTCGTGCGAAGTTGAATGAGTTTTCAATTTCGGCACGGTCGAGATTATGGATAGTACGATCACTGTAAAGAGAAGAGAGGTTCTCATTGACCTGCTGGATGTCATACGGCTCATTGAAAAACATGCCATTAAGAACACGCAGATTGTCTTTCAAATCAAAGACACGTTTAGCGGTACGACCCTGGTTATCCAGAGGTACAAACAGGACGCTCTTATGCTCAATCTCAGAGAGATATTGCGCTATACCAACAGCAAGGGTGGTTTTACCGATACCACCTTTTTGCTCCGCTACCGTAATGACACCCATAATCAAACCTCCGCCTATTAGATTTCTTGGCATGGGCATTATTGCCCGTTCAATTCATGGTCGTAGTATCTCACCTGATGCCTATGGTGTCAATATTGATACCATAAAAAGATGCACCTTTTTACTATCGACCTCTCCGCAGAAAACTTAAGCAAAAAATTCCACATTAGGAATGCACCTATAGCCCGCATGGTCTGATTTGTGCATCGATGGCTACTGGACAGTTTCTTAGATGGATGTTTTTTACCCGCAACAGTCATACAGGATCCTGGGGTAAAAATCACTGATATTGGTTAGGGGAGCCTCCGTTCTGGAGAGCCGGTTTTGAAACTGCGGCACAGTTAGGGTGATGCTCCGCAATGAAAGCGAGCAAAAATCAAATAAAAAAAAATATATATAACTTATTGAGCGTGAGCAAAAATCAAAGCGACATCGGTAGGTTGAATGGCGATTGTGGGAAAGTTGTTGGCAGTTCTGTTCCTGCCAATGACTTTTCCACATGAGACACTCTCAGTTCTGCTAGCTGTACCCATAATCCACAGGCTTAATTTTATAAGGTCTTTTATATGTATTACTGTTTTTTAAGATCTTGTCTTTTAGAGTCCAAAATTAGCTCTTAAACTATTGAATATTATAAATAATATATTCTTCAAGGGAACAAATCGCCGCTAATGCAGGAACAAATCGCCGCATTCATAGAAATTATGTTCCTCCTTATAAGCCTAGTTCTTCCAGTCGTCATATCCCTAAGTGACTGTTTTATATAGCAGGAACAAATCACTGCTTTTAGCGGAACAAATCGCCGCTCAGGAAATGGAGTTTTCAACAAGTAAAGCAATTGTATTGTACATTACAAAATTAATGTAACTCTATGAAGTTAAATGTATTTTGGTAATCCTAGCGCATAACTAACGATATTTTATACACATAATGGAGTCTAAGGTTTATGTGCATGTGATTACTAACTGATGCGGAGTTTCGCTTGTCTCCGGGATGTGGTTTGTACCTCGTGGCATGCTGATGTACTGAGCTGCGAGCTGTTCCGGCGCTGGGGTGGGGAGGCTGAGCGGCATTTTGTTCCGGCGCTGGCCGTGGTGAGGTGAGCGGCATTTTGTTCCGGCGCTGGCCGTGGTGAGGTGAGCGGCGTTTTGTTCCGGTGCTGGGGCGGGTGAGGTGAGCGGCGTTTTGTTCCGGCGCAGGGGCGGGTGAGGTGAGCGGCGTTTTGTTCCGGTGCTGGGGCGGGTGAGGTGAGCGTCGTTTTGTTCCGGTGCTGGCCGTGGGGATGCTGAGCGGCGCTTTGTTCCGGTGCTGGCCGTGGTGAGGTGAGCGGCGTTTTGTTCCGGCGCTGGCCGTGGGGATGTGAGCGGTGATTTGTTCCGGTACTGGTTGTGGGGATGCTGAGCGGCGCTTTGTTCCGGTGCTGGTTGTGGGGATGTGAGCGGCGCTTTGTTCCGGTACTGGTTGTGGGGATGCTGAGCGGCGCTTTGTTCCGGCGCTGGCCGTGGGGATGCTGAGCGGCGTTTTGTTCCGGCGCTGGCCGTGGGGATGTGAGCGGCGATTTGTTCCGGCGCTGGCCGTGGGGATGTGAGCGGCGTTTTGTTCCGGCGCTGGCCGTGATGATGTGAGCGGCGTTTTGTTCCGATGAGCTGGTGATGCTCTTAAATTGTTGACTAAATCAAAATTGCAAAATTGATTTGTACAAAGCGGAACAAATGTGTAATTATCATGGCTCAAATGTTCCGGTGAAAGAGCGTGGTACACAATGACTGTTCGACAGGGGAAGTTAGTTCTTAAAAAGCGGCCACTCTATCAAGCTAACGTACTGACTCAAGCAAGAGATGGTCTGTCACGCGATCAGCGCAGGCTTTTCTATCTGATGCTTGATTCTATTTCGACGCAGGGTTGGCCTGAAAATGGTGTTTTCAAAATAGATCATCTTTTCTATTCGCAGGTCTTTAAACTCAGTGAGAAAGAAGCACGCGAAGATATTCGTCGGGCAATGGCTGATTTCAAAGGTAAGGAAGTGACCTTGTATGAGTCATGGGAAGGTGGGGTATCAGTCATGCGTGAAATGAGCTGGACTACTTCCAGATGGACTTCTGAGGAACGGGGAATTTATCAAATCAAAATTAACCCTGACTTGCGAGAGTTCATGGAACCATTTGCTCATGACCTGCCCTTTACTATGTACCGTTTAGAACAGGTATCGCGCGTTCCTTCAAAATACTCGATGAAGCTACTGGAGGCGCTATCCCAATTTAAAACCACAGGTTTTTTTGCGATACGTTTAGAGGATCTAAGGGTACGCTGGGAGTTACCGGCTTCATATGAGAAATGGTCGTTACTGAAAGCGCGAGTGCTTGATCCAGCGCTCGCTGATGTAAGAAAGATAGAAGAATTTAGAAGCGTAACGATGATGGAAAAAAGAGAGGGAACTGGCAAGAATGGAAAGGTAACAGGGGTATCGTTCTCGTTTACTATCGACAAATAAAAAAGGCCGCTTAGCGGCCTTTTTTGTTGCATAGCATCTTTATCAAAACCGAAACGGCAAGGTAGGCGAGTGCCATATAGAAGTATTTTGTAACGCCGCTCGTCTGGTAGAAAACTACGGCCATAAGCACCGATGAAACGATCAATAAAGTGCTGACCTTATTTAAAAGGTGGAGTGCGAGAGAGAGGAATGGGCTAGCTACAATCATTACCACCTCTACAAAGAACATAGCTACCTTCTTCGCTAGATTCTTTTTTGTGACGCTGTTCTGAGCCATTGTAGTTGTGTTCGCATTGCCAGGGAAACTGACGATGTTATTCATTTTCCTCTCCTGCTGCAAAAATTGTTGTTAAACATAGTAAATCAAAATTTAAAGATTGACGCAAGATAATTGTTCACGTTTAATGAAATAGTCTCTTCAAAAAGTAAATAAAAATGAAAACGTTTATAACGGCAATGATAGGTTGCCTTTTTATAGGCCAATCTGCGCACGCCTCAATGTCTGATCCAAACGAAATTCATGAGCTGGTAAAACAATGTGCACCAGGCATTAATGCAGACAGTAAGGTTGTAGTAGGAATAGTAAAAACTGAATCTGCGGGTAATCCTTTCTCGATTGGGATAAACACAAAAGGAGTAAAACTTAAAAGACAGCCTAAAAATATAATTGAAGCAATTGAAGTTGCCACATGGTTAGCAAAAAACCGCTTTAACTTCGACGCGGGAATAGCTCAAATTAATAGTGTGAACATCAATAAACTGTTAATTGGAGATTTAGATTTTCGCATGCGAAAAGTTTTTGATCCTTGTGAGAATCTTGGGTTAGCGGAGACAATTTTTAACTCCTGCTATGCCATGACAGGCTCAACTGTTGGAGCTTTGAGCTGTTACAACACTGGAAACGCAAAAAGAGGGATCAAAAACGGGTATGTTGCTAAAGTTTTGGCTAATATCCCTGAGCTGGTTGATGTCTCTGGTGAAGCTGTCAAGCCAAAGGTTCGGAAGCGAGTCCAGAGGGATGAAACCAGCCAGGGTGAATCATTAAAAATTTCTACTGCTGATGCTGAAAATAAAAAAGCAGATGAAGAAGAAAATAAAAGTGATTCAGAAGGCGATGCTTTTGCAACTAATGGTGTGGATGATGTTTTTGGTAAATAGAGGCTTGAGAGATAATATCATTAATGCAATAATGATTATCGTGTCAGGAAACATTATATCTATTTCTGTTGGGTGCAAAGCAAAGAATGTTGTCACTTTAACGGGGATGATTGAATGACACCTTACGGAATGCAATTAAAAGACGCTGAAGAAATTATAGATAGAAATTCCATTCTTAATGTTTTGGCTGAACAGCAAGACAATGGAGAATGGGCTTTCTTTATAACTTTTCAAAACAAAGCATCTAATTCTACTGATACCGTTTATATAGAGCGTCAACGACAAGGGATGAGAACATGGGCAGATCCCCGCAAAATGTTCGATTTCATGTCTGATACTTTTGGTATCAGGGAAGGTACATTTAAAACTAAACCTAAGAGATAAGTAGCTATGTTAATTAAATCTAAAATTCAAAATATCAAGTACACCGCTATGGCGTTCGCACTTTCTAGTGCGCCACATTTCGCTTTTGCAGTGAACAAATCAGACGCTGGGATTAACAGCGTAAATACCTGGCTGGGAACTATCATCCCTATCATTCTAGGGGCGGCGTTACTGGTGCTGGGAGCGCTCTATGCTATGGGCTTCGTGGGTAAAGAGATGTTCAAACAAGTCGGTGGAGGATTAATCTTCGGCGGCGCTGGCTCATGGCTGGTTTCTCTCTTCTTCTAATGGGTCTTTATGTCACCATATGACTTATACAAAGGGGCGACTCGCGCCCCTGAATCATTAGGTATTCCTCGCAACGCTTGTTTATATATATTTACTGTCTCAGCAGCGCTTGCGATGATGTTCTACAAACCATTATTTCTTATCTCAATACCGATATATTGGAAGTGTTTGAATCTATATCGTGAAGATAAGGATAATTTTTCTATTGTGGGGTTATGGATAAAAACAACGTGGATTCATAAGTTCCTGTGTGGCGATGATGCCGAATATCTTTGCGACGATTACACTGAAAAGGAAAACTGGAAATGAAAAAGGGGCTGTTTTCATTCAGAAAAGACCACGCATCAACCAAATTTCTTCCTTTTTCATATCATCTAACAGATAACATTGTTAGTTTAAAAGGGTATGAATATACCACCTTAATTCAGGTTGGTGGGAAGTCCTATCAAACTAAGGATGCCAGTGAAATATATAGATGGATCGAAAACCTGAATACAATGTCACGAACCGTGGCTAATGAACATGTAGAGTTTTACTCATATATCATTCGCAGAGATATGATGAAGTATCCTGATGGAGAGTATGATAACTACTTTGCAAAAAATCTTAACGCTAAATATCAAAAAGAGTTTGAAGATACAGATACTAATCCTTTAAAGGTAAATGAGCTGTATTTGGCTATCGTCTATAAGCCTTTTGGTAACTCTGTATTGTCCGGCATAAAGAAAAAAACATTCACTTCTTATGATGCTGTCAAAATGTTTCAGAACGACTGTATCAAAGAATTAGAAACGATAATCGAAAAAATGCTAACGGCTCTTGGTGACTATGATCCTAGATTGTTGGGGACGTATTCGCAAAAATTACCAGGCATTGACCGGGAAATTGTGTTTTCAGAACCAATGGAGGTGATGTCATTTATTTTAAATGGCAGGAAAGAAAGGGTTCCTTTGACTTCTAAGCGGTTCGCGGCATCGCTGCCTTCAACGCAGATCAAGTTCAGCAAACATGGTGAGTTTGGTATTCGTCGTTACAACGGTGAGGCGGAAATTGTTGGTATGCTGGATATTGCTGACTATGAAAAGCATACGTTCCCAGGCCAGTTAGACTACCTGCTTGAAAGTGATTTCTCTTTTGTGATCGCAAATTCCTTCGGCTATATCAGTGACCGGGCAGCAGAAGGTTTCTTAAAAAATCATATTAAATTTATGAAAGAGCAAGGGGATGTCGGCGTTACTCAGATACGCAAACTGGATGAAGCGCTCGATGCCCTGAAAAGCGGTAACTTCAATATGGGGATGCATCATTGCTCTGTGATGGTCAGTGCTCCAGAAATTAAAGAAGTACGAAAACGCCTGGTTTCGGTAACAAATGATTTAAGTTCGCATGGTTTAATCATGAAGCAGTGCACTAAATCGCTGGAAGCTACTTTTTGGGCGCAGTTCCCTGGCAACCGTAAGTACAGGGCTAGAGCTAAACCAGTCACTTCGTACAATTTCTGGTGTTTCTCATCGTTCCATAATTTCCTTACAGGTAAGGCACAGGGGAACCCCTGGGGGGATGCGATAACAGCGTTCAAGACGGATTCAAGGACTCCGTTTTTCTTTAGCTGGCATGATTCCCCCCTTAATCAAAATTCACAGGGTAAGCGTCCTGTAGGCCATACAGGAATCTTCGGGAAAACAGGGGCTGGTAAAACTGCGCTTCTTGATTTCCTTCTTACTATGTCCACCAAAGCAAAGCTGAACGCAGTTATCTTCGATAAAGACAGGGGGATGGAAAACACTGTCAGGGCTAATGGTGGTGTTTACAATGCCGTAGAGTGGGGTGTACCTACCGGGTGGAACCCACTTCAGCTCGAACCCACACTGAAGAACATCAGCTTCTTAAAAGAATTCATTGCTGAGCTGGCTCTTGGTGGAACATCGAGAGAGCTTTCTGATGAAGATAAGCGGGATATCTCTACTGCCGTTGATAGCGTGATGACAAAGGCAGATAAAAGCGAAAGAAACTTAACAACGTTAAGTTACATGCTTCCGCCTGGCGATGAGAACAGGGTGTCAGTCAGTAAGCTTTTGTTCCCCTGGGTTGATGGTGATTATAAGTGGGTTTTCAATAATAAAACCGACAATCTTGAATTAGGTAAAGGTTATTACGGCTTTGATACAACGCAGTTTCTTGAAAAAAAAGCAATCCGTGTACCAATACTCAGGTATTTGACTCATCGCGGCGATGAGATGATTAATGGTGAACCTTTTGCCTATGTATTTGAGGAGTGCTGGAACTTCTGTTCAGATGAATTTTTCATTAAGCTGATTAAAGACAAGCTTAAAACAATTCGTAAAAATAACGGCATCGTTATCTTCTCTACTCAGGAACCTAATGATGTCTTATCATCACCAATTGGCCGGACATTTGCAGCTTCATTGGCAACAGTCATTGCGTTGAGAAATGATAAGGCTAATGAAGAGGATTATAGGGTGCTGGGCTTGTCTGACGTTGAAATCAATATTATAAAAACAATGGCAGAAACAGACAGAAGATTTATTATTAAGCAGAACAGAATATCTGCCGTGGCTCGCTTTGATATGTCTCGCTACTCAGATGAAATGGAAATATTGTCTGGTTCAGAAGATACAGCAATTATCCTTAATCAGTGCATTAATGATGTTGGCAACGATGTTGAAAAATGGCTACCTGTGTATTACGAAAGAATCAGGAAACAGAAAAAATGAAAAAGAAAATCTTAGCGTTATTGCTGGTTTCAACCCTGAGCAGTAATGTCTTTGCAAGTGGCATCCCTGTGTTTGATGCCGCATCTATGACAAATGCATTGAATACTATTGCTCAGCTAAGACAACAATTAGATCAGTTAAAATCCTTGCAATCACAGTTTGAAGGTGTCAGGTCAATGGGGTCGTTACTTAACAGGCCTGAGCTGAGGAATATGTTGCCTACGGACTGGCAACAAGTATATGACGATGTGAAAAATGGCAGACTGGAAGGTGTGTCAGACCAGCTTTCCAAGTTAGAAGATTCTGAGTCTGTAAGAGGAACTCAAGGTGAGCTGGATGAATTAAGAAAGCGTAAATGGGAACAAGCGCTTTCAAATAAAGTTATGAGTGAGAATGCTTATAAAGCCAGCATCCAGCGCCTCAATAACCTTGAAGAACTTGGCCGTAAAATCAATACAACGCAAGATGCAAAAGCTGCAATTGACTTTATGTCTCGCATGCAGCAGGAACAGGCGCTTGTACAAAACGAAGCAGCAAGAATGCAGTTAATGAGCATGCTACAGCAATCCGAAGAAAGAATTAACATTCAGAAAGAGGAGAATGTGCAGAAGGCAATTTGGGATGTCAAAAAGCCGATGCCTAGATTCTAAATTTTCGCATGCGAAAAATGAGGTACTAAAATGGCTTTTACTTTTTTTACAGATTTGGAAAGAAACATTGATGCAATGGTAATAGATATAGTTGCTACCATTTCAAATAACGCAATGGATTATTTCCTGCCAGTTGTCAGTTCTGGTTTAGCCATGTCTTTTATATGGTTCGGAACTATGTGTGTTTTAGGTAACTATGATGCCCCAGCGTCTGATTTTATCAAAAAAATCCTTGTGATCACTATTGTGGTTGGCATTGCTGGGGCGGGGGGGTTATATCAAACTGAAATTATGAATCTTATCTTAGGGCTTCCATCTGAGCTGGCCTCCGCTCTTGCTGGAGGCGGTAACACTGGAGTGAACGTCTTAGATATTTCAGCGGAAAAGACGCTTGATAAAACTATGCAGATCTTCGACCTGGTAGGGGTAACACCTTCCTCATGGTTAAATGCCCTTGTGGGTATAGTTTTTTTTGTGTCAGGTATGTTCTTGGTTGGTTCAACGGCAGTGTATTTCATTATATCAAAGGTTGTAGTGAGTATCCTGGCAGGACTAGGATTTATCTTCATATTTGCATTCCTTTGGGAGCCATTGCGTAATTTCTGTAGTTCGTGGATAAACCAGATTGTAAATTATTCATTGATGCTTGTTATAAGCTCATTATTCTTTAGTTTCTTAATGGGTATGTATGATCGGTTTATTACAGGTTTCACTGTAGGTGAATCAAATATGCTTTTCACCGCATTTGCAATCGCATGCTTTACCTTTATAGGGTATAAGCTTCTAAATGAAATACCCACGTTATGTGCCGCATTAGCCAACAGCGTGCATGTAGGGTCACTTACAAAGGGCTCTGAAAAAGCACAACATAATAGTGCGCCTAGTAGTGGTGGTGGCGGCGGTGGACAACCAAATATTCCGGCGGCTGGAGGTGGAAAAGGATCTTCGCCAACGGAAATATCCACAGCGCCATTTAGAGGCAAATCAGCAGTATAAATTAAAAAGCCCGGAAGGGCTTTTTTATTGCAATCAAAATTGTAATTATGATTAATTTGAATATAATATCTAAATATTCAAAGGGGAGATTTTATTTCATGAGTAAGAAAGTCGATTTAGCGGATTACGAAAAGTTTTTGCAAGAAGCAAAAGACACGGAAATTGATTTGTTAGTAAATAAAGAAAAGACAATTAAATTTCTAAAGTTATGTTGTTTAGGTTTCTTCTCTCTTGCAGCATTGGGGGTGGGGGGCGTTGTAACCATACTCCCATTAAAAGAACCACCTATCCCATATATTTTAAAAGTTGATAGTGTCACCGGGCGCGTTGATTCGTTGAGTTTAGTAACTCCCGAATCTCTCAGCCAAATGGATTCTGCGGTAGATTACTTTATTCGATTCTATGTAAAGAACAGAGAAAGTTATTCTGCTGAAAACATTCAAACATACTATGACACCACGATAGAAATGAGTGATGAAGAACAAGCCAGGGCATGGGATAAAAAATTTTTCGATGGTAAAAATGCCATTGATAAGGTGCTAGGAAATTCCGTATCAATCGAGGTGGAGGTGAAAGATGTAATACCTGATTATAAAAATAATAAAGCGGTGGTGCGTTTTATTAAACGCTACGTCTACGACAACAAACAGCCTGTAACTGAATACTGGTCTGCTGATTTATCCTGGTACTTTGACACCGGAACCGTAAAAGTTTCACAGCGAGCCATAAATCCGCTGCGCATGAAAGTTGATGATTATCGTTCTTCACAGGAAATCAGCAAATGAAATTAAGAAAAGCAGCTTTTTTTATTCTACTAATTTTTAGTTCGCAAAATTCTTTCGCATTGGATGTTCCGACAGGCTCGGCCTACGACTCCCGAATCAAAACGATTATGTTTAATGCTGATGATGTAACACAGATTGATAGTGTTATTGGTGTTCAGACACATATAATTCTCGATCCCGGCGAGACATATGTGACGCATGCTTTTGGCGATAGTGATGCATGGACTTTCTCACATAAAGAAAACCATTACTTCATCAAGCCAAAGGCTGAAAATGGTGATACTAACCTGACTATTGTTACAAATAAACGTAACTATAACTTTGATGTTAGATACCACGAAAAAGCATATGTTAAAGCGGGAAAAGGTAGGCGTACTTTTGATCCGCAGTTTACCTTTCAGGTGCAATTCAAGTATCCAGAAGTAGAAGCTCAAAAGAAAAAAGTTGCTGATGATGCCAAGAAAAGAGAACAGGTATTCTCACAGCTCCTTGCTAAAGGGGTAAATACCAAATACTCATTCAATGGTGAGAAGAAGCTGACACCTGCTTATGTATGGGATAGTCAGGGATTCACCTATTTCAAGTTTTCAGTTGGTCAGGATATCCCGAATATTTATTCAGTTGGTTTAGATGGTACTGAAAAAATTGAAATGCGACATATGGAAGGAACCTACAAAGAAATTGTAGTAATGCACAAGGTCAGCAAGGAGTGGCGCATCCGACTTGGTAAATCAGTTGCGGGTGTCTATAACGAAAATGACGGGTCAATTCCTCTGATTACTCCAGCGACAGGAACAGTTTCAGAACAGTACAAAAGGGTAATTATTAATGAAGAATAATGAAATTGATGCATTTGAAGAACTCGAAAAGGCACGCGATGAACTGTCAGATAAGATAGTTAAACGTAAAGCTACATCTGGCGCTGGTCGTTTTTTTGGTGCTCTTATTATTATTCTTACGGTGTTGGGTGGGGTTGGTTTCTTTCTGTTTAAAAACTATTTTCAGCACAGAGAGGTAGAAAATAATACACAAATATTCCCAACAGCGAGTAAAGAAATCAAACGTACTTTCTCAATTGATACAGAAAAAAAGGAACCACCAAAAGTAGAGAGTGACGAGCAAACAACACCTGCTCCGCAAACCGTTGTTGTGCAAACATCACCGAATCCTAATCCCCAGCAAGAGGTTGATGAGAACGGCCTAACACCTGAGCAAGCTGCCGCTCAGCGACGGCTAAAGTCTGGATTTGGCGCTGGTAATGATGAAGGAAGTAGTGAGGCAAATGCAAATGCGAACAGCGAGGCAGGATCCGGCCTTTCAGATAAGTCAGGTGATGGGGCTGATAATGGGCTTGAGAACTCACTCAACACAGTGCCAACAGTGACTGTAAAAGCGTTTGCACGTAAGAGCCTTGATTTGATGATCACTCGTGGTAACAGCATTCCATGCTCATTGACAAGAGCCATCGATTCAACTCAGCCAGGCCAGATTACGTGCGTAACAATTGCGCCGACTTTATCCTCAAGTGGGAAGGTAGTGCTTATGGAGTCTGGAACGCTGTTTACCGGGAACTACCAGAGCGATCTTAAACAAGGTATTGCGAGGATTCAGGCTACGTTCGACAGACTTGAAACACCTAACAAGGTATTCATGTCCTTAAGAGCCCCAGCGATAGGCGCTATGGGTCAGGGTGGCATAGATGGGGAGATCGACACGCAGTTTGGTAAACGTTTCAACAACACTATCTTGCTAGCAACCATTCAAAGCACTGTGGCCGCTGGAAGTAGTCGCGTGGCAGGTGGTAGCAATGGTTCCGTTAACCTGAATAGTTCAACGCAGCCCGTTTCTGATTTGGCGACTGAAACGCTAAAAAACTCAATTAATATTCCGCCAATCTTAAGAAAAAATCCTGGTGAAATTATCAATATCGATGTTTTACAGGATATGGACTTTAGCTCAGTTTATAGGATCGAAAATGTCAATTAATGATAGTGGGTACATGGTAAGAAAACTTCTTACACCTATTGCACATTTCCTGAATGATGATGATATCACTGAAATTATATTCAATAAGCCAGGGGTTGCTTATTTGAAAACCACAAAGGGGGATAGAAAAGAAGAAGTACCAGATTTAACTGAAAGTAACATGAATGAGTTGCTCAGGTCTATTGCGGTCTACAACCAAACGAAAGAATCATCATTGAATTATTTCATTTTACCAGATGGAGAGCGCTGTACTGTTATTCGCTCTCCAGCAGCTTTTAAAGGTTACTACGGCTTTATAATCCGTAAGTTCATGTCGATTTCAAAGACCTTGCCACAATATGTGAAAGATGGTGCATTTGAAAATACAAAGAATGCATCTTTTCACATTATGACACCGGAGCTTATCGAAAAACATCTTCAACATACAGATGGGCTTCGTATTGATGAAGATGATGCTGAGCTACTCGATTTGCTGTACAACAAAAAGTATGAACGTTTCTTTGAACGGGCAATACAGCTTCAAAAAAATATTGTTATATCTGGTGCTACAGCGTCAGGTAAAACTACATTCATGCGCGCCGTTCTCGAATACATGCATAAAGATACCCGTATATTAACAATAGAAGATGTCCATGAATTAAAGCTGGAAAACTTCGATAATAAACTTCCACTGATATTTGGAAGGGGAGAAGGCCAGTTAACTTCACAACAATTGCTCGAAGCTTGCATGCGTGCAACACCAGAAAGAATCCTGTTGGCGGAACTGAGAGGGGTTGAGACCTGGGATTATTTGCAGTCACTTAATACAGGACATCCAGGCTCTGTAACATCGGTTCACGCTGGCAGCGCATATAAAGCATTCATGCGTATATCAACACTGGCTAACCAATCCGAAGAAGGGCGAGCATTAGGTTTCGACGTAATTAAAGAAACTGTATTTAGTACGATTGATATTGTAGTCCAATTGAAACACCGGAAAGTTACTGAGATTTTTTATGATCCAGTTTTTGTACTTAAAAAGCTCACTCAAAATCATTAATTCAAAATTGTAATTTTGATTTGATTAGAATACAATGAACTAAATTAATACGGTGGCGAATTAATGAAAACATCAAAGCTGATTATCTTGGCTGTATCTGCCATTTCCGCAGCAGGTTGTAGCAGTAATAAGTTGCCATTACCAGAGGGTGACAAGCAAGCTTTAAATCAAAATGGCATCCCTGCTGAATTGGCCTTAGCAATAGCAAAAGAAAAGTCTCGTACTTCTTACACGACGGTATCTAATCCGCCTTTAAATACGAGTTATCAAAAACCTGTAATTCAAACAACAGGAACGAATAAATTTTCGCATGCGAAAAACCCGTGGTCTAAAGAATTCAACGGAACAGTTCCTAAAGCGGAAAAAAAAGAAGCTGTTTATTCAGGAATTGCAACAGCTAAAGATCAAACTAACTCACCGCGCAATCCTTTTTCTGGTAGCAGAAAGGATTCAAGCTTGAATACAAGTGTCAGCGGTGCATACAGCAGCCCAATTAAAAACGTTACCTCTGTTAGTGCTGGCGCTGTAAGTAATAAACCTATAGAAGTCGCTAAGACGAACTCGAATGTGGCTGATAAGAAAGTTATCAAGCAAGTAGTTTCTATGAAACCAATTGCTTTAGAGGTGGCTAACAGTAAAACATGGGTAGCCAATACAGGATCCACACTTAACAAGACCTTAAATAAATGGGTTTTAGATGAAAAATGCAGTATTACGCAAAAGTGGAATATTGTGTGGCCTGAAAATATTGATTATCCGATAGATGTTCAGCTTTCTTTTAATGGCACTTTCTATGATGCCATTACAAAACTGTTCGCACTATATGCGAAAGCAGAGAAACCACTTTACTTAGATGTTTATCCTCAACCATCGTGCGTGCTTTACGTTTCTACCACTGCAAACGGAAAAAAAGACAGGTAATAATATGAAAATGAAAAAATTATCCGCTCTTGTAGCGGTAAGTATTCTTTTGTCTGGATGCGCTATTCAGAGAATTAATAAGAATGTAAACGCTGCTAATGATGATATTAAAGATGTTAGTGCAGGTTTGCATAAAACATTCGAAACAAGACCTGCTGTACGTTTTCACACAGAACAATGGATAAATCCAACGCCAATTAAAATTAGCGAAAAGGAATTACCATCTAAAGTCATAAATTGCAACATTACTTATAAGCCTGGTAAATCCGTAGACATCTACCAGTTCGGCCAGGATGTAGCCATGCTGTGTGGTGTACCTGTGCGTGTTACACCGGATGCTGCAATGATGCTAGCTGGCGGTGGCGCAAGTTCAGGAGTGAATACCTCACAGACACGTCAGACTTCGACTGTACCAGCGCCTATCGTTCCTACTGACAGTAACGGTATGATCCCTCTTGCTGGGTTCAGTAATACGGCTACTGCCAGCCAGCAATCTTTCAATCAGCGTAGCCCCGGTGCGCTGATTAGCGGTGTTGCGTATAACGGCAATATCTCAGGCTTGCTCGATGCAGTGACGGCTAAACTCGGCGTTTCATGGAAGTATGAAGGCGATAAGATCTACATTTACTATCTTGAAACTAAGCAATTCAGGATTGAAACCAGCGATGCCAAAAATAAACTTTTTAGTTCAATAAAAAGCGGTATCTCGGCATCTGCTGGTACTAGTAGTAACTCATCAAGTGGTACGAATAGCAGTAGCGGCGTTACTGGCGGTTCTGGCTCTAATTCTGAGGCAGAAATTACAATGGCAAACGATATCTACGGAGACTTGAAAAGCACCGCCGAAAGTATGCTTACGCCGGGTGTAGGCCGACTGAGTATGAACAATACCAGTGGAACTATTGTAGTGACTGATGTTCCAGAAGTTGTACGTACTATCGGTGAATATATTACTAGCGAAAACTCAAATCTGAGTAAGCAGGTATCTTTGACCGTAAAAATCTATACCATCAGCCTGGATAGTAGCGATGAGGTAGGTATTGACTGGAATTTAGTTTATAAATCTCTATCCGGCAATTATGGGGTGAATCTCTCCAATAACTTTACCAATTCAACTGATGCGATTTCAGGTGGATTCTCTGTGTTAGATACTGCCTCTGGTAAGGCAGCTCAATTCGCAGGTTCAGATATTTTGTTTAAAGCATTATCTGAGCAGGTAAATGTTACAAATGTCAAAACCAATAATATTATGACAACGAACATGGCGGCTGTGCCTTTGTCTGTTTCTACACAATCTACATATCTCCAGAGTGTCAGTGTGGCTCAGACAAGTAATGTCGGTACGACAAGTTCGCTCAATCCCGGAACGGTGACTACAGGAACAAATATTACCATCCTTCCTAAAGTTACTTCTGATAACAGCAAAGTTATGCTCACAATGGTAATGGATTTATCGACGCTTAAACAGATTCGTCAGATCAACAGTCCAGACAATACCAGTAAACTGGAAGCACCAAATATTGATTCGAATGCTATCAATCAAAGGGTATGGCTTAAACCTAATGATACTTTGATAATTAGTGGCTTTGAACAAGATGAAAAAAGCGGTACGAAACAGGGGGTAGGCGATCCTAATAATATTGTTTTAGGTGGCGGTATGAAGGGCTCTCATAAAAAGTCTATTTCTGTAATTTCAATTACTCCATCAGTGCAGTGAGTTCGTTATGGAAAAGACAACTGATTTGCAGTTACTAAAGAATGATTCTGTAAACGGGAATTCTTCGAATGAAAAAGAATCCCCGCAAGTAAGAATTGTGACCATAAACAAAAAGAAATTTGTTATTGGTCTTAAATGGCAAGGGCTTGATAACCCCCGTCATTACATGAAACAGGCGAGGGCAATCGGCAAAGAAAAAGGGTTAGACGTTGTAGCGATTCGGCATGGAATTGGTATTCAAGCTGGTTTTGCTCCACGTCGTTCATCAGGATTAAAGGGTTTATATTCAATTGCAGTTTCGCTGGTTTCATTGATAAATGGCGATTGGATTGGTGCTTTCGCGCTTCCCTCAAAACTTGACAGTGACGAAAAAGAATATGTTGTTGTTGCCAAAATGGACGGCGGCAAGATCATTCCCTGGACAGATAAGGTTCTAACTAAGAAAGAGGTTGAAGAATTAATACCAGACCTGAAAAGCATGATGCTTACTAATGATAGTAGCGTCCAGGTCTATGGGGATCCTGATATCTCGTTTGTCACCGACGAACTTACTCTGGAAGCGGTTCTTAAACCAGCATTGTTAAAAAAACAGTTCAAGATTAGACCGCTAACGCTGGGGCTGACAAAGAAAGAACTGTTTTTATTTGCTTTTATCATCACAGCAACCATATCCATAGCTGTTGGCTTAAAGCTTTATATGGATCATCGCCAGGCTGTATCTGATGAAGAAGAGAGGCAGAACGCTTTACGTAAGATCCAACTTGATAAACAGGCTAAATACGAAACAGCATTAAAAAATATGATTCATCCCTGGGTAAATCAGCCTGGAGCAAAAGAATTAATTAGTTACTGTGACGCGAGATTAAAGCTAGGTGATTTATCTTTATCTGGATGGATGGTTTCTTCTTTTGAGTGTACTAAAGATTCTGTCAGCATGACCTATAAACGGCTTGATGACACCGGAGCAACCGTCGAAAACTTTAAAAAGAATGTATTAGAAAAATTCGGGGCAGATGTTGTCATATCATTTGACGTGAAGGATTTTAATACGGCTGTTTTTTCTTTGAAAAACTCAATCGCCAGTCAGGGGGACGATCCCATTTTCCCAATTGGTTTGCAGCTCAGTAAACTGATCTCAATTTTTCAGGCGCTTAATATTAATTTTGATATAAAAAATGAAGAGATCAAGCCTCAAACTGATGAAGAAAAAGAGTTGAATTTACCAAAACAAGATTGGGTTGAAACGAAATTTTCTTACACATCAGATTTGAAACCAAAAATGGTATTCACTGAAAGTGAATATGCCGGATATAGAATTTCAAAAATTACTTATGTACCTAGTTTCGAAACAGGCGCAATGAAGTATTCAGTTGAGGGTAGCATATATGGTAAAGAATAAATTTTCGCATGCGAAAAACCTCGCATGCATTGCTTTTTTAGTGTCTGTAAGCGTAAATGCCGCAGAGGTGAAAACGCTAGCTGACCTTGATGTATTGCAGGGTGAAACCATGTACTACAGGGCATTAGCTACTCGCAATGAAGCAAAGAGTAAAGCAGGTAATGATGTCCAACAGCAAACAAACACCGTAGGGCAAACGAGTCAGACATCTAAAATTGTCTCGCCAATGTTACCAAGCGTTCTAAGCATTATGGGTAATCAAAAAGGGCTATTGGCAAGGCTTGGTTATTCCGATGGTCAAATTAGCACGAATAAAGTAGGTGATATAATCAATGGGACGTTGAAAATTACGAAGATAGGCATTAACGGTGTCCAGGTTCTTTCTTTGCAAGAAAATAAATTTTATGACTTGAAAGAGGCGCAAAACTAATGGAGTTTTTCTCTTTAAATAGTGTCGATGGTGTGCCTTCATTTAAAGTTAATTCGACACTTCAACAAGCATTGTTGGTAACAAAAGAAAAAAATGGTGTTACCACACTGTATGTTGCTAAAACAGAAGTACAGGAAACGGCTGTACTTGATTATCTCAATGCATTCAGAGAACTTCATCCTGACGCAAAAATACAATACATCGATAAATCAGAACTAATACCTTTACAGGATAAGAGCGGCATTCTTGGTGGAGATGAAAATAAAAGTGAAATTCAAAAGCAGGTAATTGATATTTTCAGGGCTGCTGTGCAGCGACGAGCGACAGACATACATTTCATCCTTAAAGATGATTTTACCGTTGTTAAATTCAGGATTGATAAAGTTCTTACTAAATATCGTGAATACAGTGCAGAAGAAGGGCAGGCGCATGTTTTTGCTCTGTATCAAACGATGTGTGAGGGCAACAGCAAACAAACATTCAGCATGCAAAGTCCGGTTGAAGCAAACATAGATGAGAAATATGTTAAAGAACTTGGTCTTAATGGTGGCCGTCTTGCTTCTAGACCAACCGATCAGAAGGTTGTTGTTGTTGTACGTCTGTTACGTAAAAAAAATCGAGCTTTCACACTTCAAGAGTTGGGTATGTCCCAAAAACAGATTGAGATCATCAATCGAGTATCAGACATACCATCCGGGGTTGTGTTCTTTTCTGGTCCCACTAACTCAGGCAAAAGTACGCTCGCCCAATCCATACTTGAGGGGGTTGCAGCGGCTAACCCCGGCGACCATCTGATTACAGTTGAGGATCCGATTGAAAACGTTATCCGGGGAGCTGTTCAAACACCTCTTATTGTTGCTGACCGTTCTCAGCCAGGAATTATGGACAGAGCGTTTGCTGATGCTATTGCGAACCTGGTACGTATGGATCCAGATCAATTATTCGTGGGGGAGGTTCGTGAAACTCAATCAGCGGTAGGTTGTATTTCTGCTGCCCAAACAGGCCGTAAGGTATGGACGACTATTCACACCTATTATCCGATTGACATTATCGCACGCCTGAAAGCATTAGATGTTGATGCTGATTTAATCACGGATTCTACGTTGATTGTTTGCTTAATTGGACAGCGAACTACTCCACTTTTATGCAAACACTGTAAAATTCCATTCAGTGAAATTAAAGATTCTCTTCGGGAGACTGATAAACATCTTATTGAACAATATTGTGATGTTAATAATGTCTATCTTCCAAGTGAAAAAGGATGTGAGGAATGTGATTATACCGGACATCATGGTATGTCAGGTATTTTTGAAATAATCGAAACTGACGCGGAGTTTATGCAGATTTACCACGAGCAAGGCAAAATGAAGGCTTATGAACACTGGTATAAGAACGGCGGCGTAACATTATGTGCCAGCCTGTTAAGTCTTGTTAATGCCGGGAAAGTAAACCCCCTCTATGCGCACAGAAGCATTTGTAACCTGGATCGTGACCAGCGCATGTTTACGCAAGATATTAGAGACTCTCGTAAGGAGGTTTAAAATGAGTGAGTTCGGGCGTAAGTTAAGTCAGTTAACCTTTAATGCGGCTGACAGACGCGATATATATGAAAACTTTCGCCAGTTCATGCTCGATGGTGCTACTGCGAAGAAAGCATATCAATGCATGATAGATGGTTATACTCGTAGGGGGAAAAAACCTAACGATGCAACTGCTGTGATATTAAGAGAGTGTGCGGAAACGCTTAACTCTGGTAAATCTCTCGCTCATTCACTTAAAGAGTGGTTTCCAGAAAGCGAAAGGAGTGTTATCGCCGCTTGTGATATTGCTGGCCGTGCAGCCGATGGATTTAAAGAAGCAGCAAAAATTGCTACTGCTGAGTTCCGGCTAGTAAAAGCCATACGTAGCACAAGTATGATATCTTTATTCATGATGTTTAACGCGTTAGCAATTCTCTACATCGTATGTGCTTTTTTAGTTCCAATAGTCATGCAATATGTACCTCTGGAAAGATGGAATGCCATTCAAACTACTATTTATTATTTCTATTCATTTTTAAGTAGTTATGGCATTATCGTTATTGCAATATTGATATTAGGAGTGTACCTTTTCTTTAGATCTCTGCCTCGGTGGACAGGTAACCTTAGATTCCAATTTGATAAATTTGGAGGTTATGCTTTATACCGCTCAATGCAGGGTGCAATTTTTTTAACGAACGTTGACGCTATGCTTTCTTCTGGCATGTCACTTAAGACAGTTCTTTTAAAGCTAAAAGAAACAAGTGATTCTGCATGGTTGAAGGAACGTATAGATGGAGCATTAGGAGGATTATCAAACGGAGAAACAAATTTAGGTACAGCTCTTGACTCTTCGGGATATGACTTCCCCAGCGAAAAAGCCATTATAAAGCTTCAGAATCTATTTGAAACTTCCAGTAGTGATGGTGCTTTAGGTTCATTTAGTGACCGATGGTTAAATGAAACTGTTGAGGAGATTGAAAAGAAAGGCCAAAAAATACAAATGATTTGTATGTTTGTTAGTGGGTTTTCTGTCGTGGGAACAACTCTCTCGATGGTTCCTTTAGTTCAGCAAATGTTTAATTCGTAATTAATTTATAGGTATATTCTCATGATCAAAAATTTCAAAAAAGGTGTAATGCAAGTAACCGACGCTCAAATCGGCTGGGGTATGCTTATCATTGGTCTAATTGCTGTTATGACCTATGGTGCAACTCTCATTTTCAAGTCAAACTCAACCACTGACCTTTCAACGTATTCTCTCATCATGAATGAAATGTCAGGGCTACGGCCAAGCACCGGCTACGGCACGACAGACTACACCGCAACACTTATCAAAAAGGACGTTCTGCCTAAAACCATTCAGACCAGTGGCGGTACTAAAATCCTTAACCGCAATGGTGGCGCAATTACTGTAGTCGGCGCTGGAAATGGTTTCACCCTCTCTACAGCGGGTATTGGCCAGGGGGATTGCATCGATGCGGCTGCGCATTTGAGTGTTGGTAAAGTTACCACTACCAAGATTAATGGTACGTCCTTTACCGGAGAGGTAACTGCTCCAGCGGCTAGCGCCGCGTGCACGGCGGGTAATACTAACACCTTATCCTTCACTACAAGCTCCTAAACGGGAGAATATAGTGAGCCTGAATGATTCAACATTCCGTGACCTTTACATAGGTAACGGCTTCACAGAGTTCAGGGGATTGATAGGGGCTGGGGAAATCCAAGCCCCTGTTCCTTCTCAGTTCTTACCAGAAATCGAAATCGTAAAGTCTGCATGTCTCGAAATTGCTGCTAATACAAAATTAACTGAGTTTTCATATCGACATGAAAAACGGTTGTACCGCGTTACTATCTTCAATGGCTCCGGTGACAACAGAACATTTGTAATTCGGCAAACACCAACTGAGATCTTCAAGGTAGACACTATCGGAATACCTCCCTACTTACGTGAAATATTTCGTAATGCTAAAAGCTGCGGATTAGTGCTCGTATCAGGAGGATTAGGAGAAGGGAAAACATCTACCGCTGCGGCCGTTCTTGCCGACCGTATAAGCAACACTGGTGGTATGGCCGTATCTGTTGAAGATCCCATAGAGACTTTACTCGATGGACGACACGGTAAAGGGCGCTGTGTGCAGATCGAAGTGTTAGAAAACGAGGGATATGCTGGTTCTTTAAAGAAAGCAATGCGAGTGGGCGGCACGGATATGTTAATCGGTGAAATCCGTGATGGAGACACAGCCTATGAAGCTTTAAAGGCCTCAAATAATGGGATGTTTGTCATTGCAACAATTCATGCTAAATCCATTATAGATGCCATAGAGCGAATTATAACGCTTTCGCAAGATAGAACGCCGTCTGCAAGAGAAATTCTATCAAATTCACTTTTATCTGTGATGTATCAACGTCTGAATATAGTCAAAAACAATGATGGAGCAATCATAAAGAAGGTTGCCGATATTCAAGGTGTGCATATCCCAAATGAAATTAATGGTAGCGCTATTTGTAATAAAATAAAAAGAGGTGACACCACAACACTTGAGTCTGAGTTTACTGCGCTTCGTTTAAATATGATCAATAGCCGAGGTTAGAATGAAATCTCACAAGAAAGGAATAATGCAAGTCACCGATGCTCAAATCGGTTGGGGCATGGCATTAATAGGAATAGTTTTTGTAGGTGTTGCATATGGCTATTACGCAGATGATAACTCCTACAGCGTCGCAGCTCAGCATGCTATAAGAGTTTCCGAAGCTGCGGATAAGTATGTCTCCGACAATTTTGATTCAATTGTGGCTCAATCTTCCGCAACAAAGGCGTTTGTTTTTGATATTACAACATTAAAAAATGCTGGTTACTTACCTGGTTCATTTAATGCTACAAACAGTTTTTCACAAACATACAGAGGGATGGTCTTACAGCCCTCAGCGCAGAAACTACAAACCCTTATTGTGACAACAGGTGGGGTGAGTCTTTCTACAGGGAAAGCCAATAAAATAGGTATCAGGATAGGTGCTAACGGAGGGTATATTGAATCGGGCAATGCGATGGGATCACAGGGCTCCTGGAGTGAACCACTATCAAAGTATTCATTTAATCCTGGTGATGGTCATATAGCTATTGCTCAATTTTTTAAAGATGGTGTGTCAGGTAACGATTTTCTTTACAGAAAAGCAGTCTCTGGGCATCCAGAATTAAATGCTATGAGCACTAACTTAAGTCTTGGTGGTAATGATATAAATTCTGCTAAAAATATAACTGCTACTGGTCTTGTCAACACTGCTAATGCCACTGTAAAAAACACTCTCACTGCTGCAAATGCTAATGTTACAAGCAACCTTACTGCTGCTAACGCTAGCGTTACAAATAATTTAACGGCGGCAAATGCAACTATAAATAACCTGAATGCAGGAACAACCAGGACGAGTGGAGAAACATATACTGGCGGGTGGTTCAGAACAACTGGTGATACTGGCTGGTATTCGGAGAAGTGGGGCGGCGGTTTTAACATGACTGATTCTACTTACATCAGGGCATACAACGGTAAATCGATCTATACCAGCGGCCAGATGAAGGCTGGCAGCCTACGCTCGGACGGGGATGTTTCTGTTGCCGGAGTCATACAGTTAGACAAAATCAACGTAGCAGGGGCGACATGTCCTGTGAATGGGGCTCTAAGTCGCGACGACAAAGGGGCTACACTTTCTTGTCAATCCGGTGTGTGGACTGATGCTGGACTAGGTAAGGTAGGCTACTACTGTCGTCGCACCTCTTTTGACAAAGGACGCTCCGATGACTATGTAGGTTACACGCCACGAACGGATGATAACTGTCCTGTTATTCAGCCTGGACAGCAACCTAATGGCTACTGTAGTTGCATTAAAGTTCTTCTGGCGTACTGAACGAAAAGGCCTTGCAAACTTACTGTATGCAAGGCCTGTTAACTACCAATCTAAGCACATGACAGTCTCTGAGCCATCCTTGACCGCTATCTGCCAGCTACCATCACTCAGCAGTTGAACGCCCCTCCATGAATCATCCCGATCATTCTCGTTACCGTACTGTGATGTGCAAAAGTCGTGAACTCCTACATTGTTGTAGTTAAACGAACTTCCATAGTGCGTTAGCGTAAATGTCGATAACTGGGGCTTGCCAGCGCCAGATCTCCAAATACCGGATTGACAATTATCTCAACCTTACAGCGAAACACTTAACGTTATCGACACTACACATTTCCTCATCCTCGGTACATGCATCTGAACCAGTTGAGATCCAGCCCTGTGATGAAAGGCCTGATGAAGCTAAAGAGGCCTGGCATACATCTCCATAATTCTGTCCTGAGGTTATATTCCAGACAAGACGTTCAAGACGATTACTAGATGCAACCCAGACACCGGATTGACAAAACTGTGTTTGTGTATAGAGTCATGCCTTTTTTTTCAGGCGTGGGATATAACAGTGGCTAAAAAATATACTTTAAAGGATGTGATTGAACAGTATGAAAAGAATGTGACTATTCACAAAAAAGGATGGCAACAAGAGCACTATCGAGCAAATATTATTCGGCGTCATAGAATCGCATCGTTGGATATAAAGAAAATAAAAAGTAGTGATGTTGAAAATTACAAGAATGAAAGAGTAAAGGGCGGATTGTCAGGCAATACTGTAAGGATAGAACTTTCATTCCTATCCTCTGTTTTTAAGTACGCAATTAATATTCTCTCTATTTGTGATAAAAATCCTGTTTCAAATATACAAAAGCCGAAAGTCTCAAAGGGAAGAGATCGACGTCTGGATGTCAAAGAGGAAAAATCAATCAGCGCATATTACTTAAAAAACAATATTGAGATGTATTATATTTTTATTCTCGCGCTAGAAACGGCAATGAGGCAAGGTGAAATATTAGGTTTACGCTGGGAAAATATGGATTTGAGAAAAGGTGTTGCATTTTTACCAGAGACTAAAAATGGAAGTGAAAGATATGTTCCTTTATCAAAAAAAGCTAGGTTAATTCTATCTGAAATTCCGCGAGCATTTGAAGGTAAGATATTTAGTTATACTTCAAATTCGTTTAAGTCAAGATGGAGGAATGATATTGCGAACTTAGGTATAAAGGATCTACATTTTCATGATTTACGACATGAAGCTATAAGTAGATTTTTCGAGCTTGGTACTCTAAATGTTATGGAGGTTGCCGCAATATCAGGACATAAATCATTGGCAAGTTTAAAACGATATACACATTTGAAAGCGCATAACCTTGTAAAAAAATTAGACGTACAAAAGCGTAAAGTCAGTACACCTGAAATTTATTTCTCAGCGTTCCCAGCGAAAGTCATAGTGCATTCGAGTCATGTTGAGTTGCATTTATTAGATTTTGATGAGATCAAAGTATCAGCGCAGACAAGAGAAGATGCATATAGTCAGGCATCTTCAAAACTGCTTCATAAGCTTGCATGTTGTTTTCACTACGGATTAGAGCATCCATCACCAACAAGAACGCGGAGCGATGAAAATGGTGAGCATGAAATTATAATGATAAATCCGCTTGTTGTTAGTTTGTGAAAGGCCTGATGAAGCCTTTCACGTTATTTTAATAAGCTACGAGATTGGAGAGTAGAAAAGAAAAAAGCAAGAATGGAATAAATGGGATTTCACGTTTTTTTGATATCAACATAAATAGTAGAGCGGAAAAAATTGCAAGCGAGGTGGTAATGAATCCAACAAAAGGAGGAATTGTGAATGATATTGATATAATAATATATATGTCACCACTATAAAAAATGGCTTTCTTCATAGTTAAGAATGACAGGGCGTTTAAAATACAATATGGAATTATAAAATATAAAGAGTTGCTAACTGTAGAATACAAATCGAAATTTTGGGAAGAAATGATCGATAGGAAACTAATAATTAAAATTATGAATATTACAGGGTCAGGAATCCAATTCCTTTTTATATCAAAATAGGCAGCAATGCCAAGAGAGATGAACAACGCATGATATAGCCAATCAAATGAACCAAAAGTTAAAAGAAGTTGAGGCGCTACTATAGATGCACCACCTAAAAGATAGCTTTTTGTATAGATTTTATTTAAATCAATTTCATTACATGAGGATAAAAGATTCATTTCCTCCTTTTTAATGTATCGAGGGGCTAAAGAGACAACGATGAGGGTTACAATTATTGAAGCGAAAATAATCATAGGATGAATACCACCTGGTTTGCTGGAACGGCAGCGGGTTTTGATACGGCTAACCCTCCATTAAGAATTATTGTGTTTTGATTCGATATTCCTAATGTCTTTGAGCCATGAGTCATGGTTCTCAAGCGAGACATAAGGCCTGGATAGGCTGGGGTATAGACAAAAGTATTAAGGCTATCACTATAAACTGTATAGCCATTTGTCTGTTTAAACCAAGATGGTAAAGCGAGTTTGTTCGTTAGTATGCCTGAGGCATTTGGATTACTGGTTGTATAAACGCTGGCAGCATCAACATAGACCAATAGCGCTCTGGCATTTACATCAATATTTGCCCTATCAATTTTTTCTGATTGAGATTGAAGTAATGAGGCTGTTAAAGATGTTGTAATGACGAGAAGAACAATAAATATCAAATTATTTAAACTCAGCATACGTCCACCTAATCAATATTGTAAAAATGATATTTGTATAATATTATAGTTTACTCATCACTGGAAGAAAGAAAGTCAATACAATGAATATTTATAAAACTCTCATTGCCCTTCTTTTTCTTACGAGCAAAGGAGCCTGGGCGTTTTGTTATGAAAAGGCTGGGGCAACATACCAAATAGATCCATTACTCTTGATCGCAATTTCACAGGTGGAATCTGGATTAAATCCAAAAGCCACAAACATTAATAAAAAAGGAACTAAAAATCAGTCTGAGGATATAGGCTTGATGCAGATCAATTCAACGTGGCTTCCGATGCTGAGTGATAAATGGAATATCACAAGGGAAAAGCTTATGACTGATCCATGTCAGAACGTGTACGTAGGGGCTTACATACTGGCTATGAATATAAGCAAGAATGGGGTAAATTGGCAAAGTATTGGCGCTTATAATGCAGGGCTTAAAGAAGGGCGTGATGCAGCTCGCATTAAATATGCAAAAAAAGTTTATAGCGTATATTTAGATCTTAAAAATGGAAACCGAATGGATATCATTGCCAAAGCTACTAAAGGTGAAAGAGTAAAATGAAAAAATTAAATATTGCACTTATTTTTATTACTGGCGTGGCATTTGTAAGTGGATGCGAGGATAAAGAGCCCACTCAAACAATAGAGTATTATATGAAAAATAAAGATGAGCGCATGAAAGTCATTCAGGAATGCAAGGTGCAACCTAAGAATGAACAAAACTGTGAAAATGCTTCAAAGGCTAATATGCGAGTTGGTAACGATACACCTCGATTCTAAATTTTCGCATGCGAAAAAAGGTACATTATGAAACTTAAAAATTTAGTATATCTTTCGATGCTCATTGGTTTTTCAGCTAATGCAGCAGATAATAATCAACTCCTCACAGGAGAGGTTGCGCTTTCCTGTGAGGCAATTTTATGTCTTTCAACAAGCAAGACTCCAGGTGAATGCAATGAGGCGCTCTCTCACTTCTATAGCATCAATGCCAAAAAACTCAAAGATAAGATCAAGAAAAGGAAGAAATTTCTAAGCTTGTGCCCGGCTTCGAGTGAAGAGGGAATGCCAGCACTTAATGATGCAATAGCGAACGGAGCGGGAAGATGTGATGCTAATTATTTGAACAGAACTATGCAACAAGAAAAAATTACGCGCGAGTGCCGTGGTGGGAATAGATATGAGACATGCAAGGTAATTACATGGAAAAGAATATCTTCTGATCTACCGGGCTACTGCAAAATATATCGAGATAATGATTTTACAGATCTTGGTCTAAATTTCGTTGGTCAATCCGTTTGGCAAAAAGAAAAAGATTTCAATAAAAGCCCTAACGGACACTGGACAAATTAGTTATGTTTAAACTTTTGACGAGAATTGCATTCGTTTCATTCTTTTCGCTGTTTACAACATCTTTGTTTGCAATTACCAAAAATGATGTAAAGGTGATACGTGTTATAGATGGAGATACATTTATTATTAGTGATAATCTCAATCACATACGTATGGCTAACATCGATGCACCAGAGAAAAAACAAACCTATGGATATCAATCTTATTTGGTTTTAAAAGATAAGCTTGAGGGAAGGGTGGTAACATTGGATATCTTATCTAAAGATAAGTATGGACGTTTAATTTCTAACGTTTATATTAATGGTGAGAGTATCAATGAATACATGGTTTCTAAAGGAGCTGCTTGGGTTTACAAATATTATTGCAAAGATGAAAGACTCTATGCTTTGGAGTACAAGTCTAAGATTAATAAAATAGGGTTGTGGGCATCTGATAAACCTTTGCCACCCTGGATATATAGAAGTCAAAACAAATAGTACAATTTTGGAGAGCAAAGAATGAATGATAAACTACGTTTTTTTAATAGAATGAAGTTTTCCAATATTTCCCCGTTAATGGTGATAATCGTTTTAAACTGCTTTACTGCGTTGGTGGTATTGGTAATGTCAGAGACCGGATATATTCCATTCAGTAAATTTCTTGTTCCTGTAGCTATATCAACATTAATAGCGGGTGCGATGGGGGTGCGTTTCAAGAGGTAAAGAACTATCGCGCATTACATGCTTGATTACTTCGGGAAGAGTTATAATTGAAATTAAAACTCTTCCCGAAGTTATATGTTCATATGATTAGTGTTGTCTTTTACACTCACCTTATAGTAAACTACTTCTGCGTCGGTTTTATGGCGCTCCGGGGGCTGCGTCCCGGTTTGTTCCAGTCCCCGGACCCTCCATCTTTTCCTCATGTGTCCTTGATTTTTCCGCATTAATGTTTTAGAAAACAAAAGAACAATTAGTATTCATATCCTTGTTTTTGGTGGCTTTTAAAGTGGTAGTATTTTTCATATCCTGTTAGTATTTAATGTAACTATTCAATAACGGAAAATGATATGAATATCGAGCTTGCTGCATATATGTGTGTGGTCTATTACCCATTTATGATTCTGGTTGTTGTTAAAAAAAGAAAACTTATTTATTATCTTTATCTTGCTATATCCATTCTAATTGGTGCTTTATTTAGTTTGATTGTTTATAAAATAAATCTTGAGTCTTTATCTTTACTTCAATCAACTTTTGTCGGGTATGCTGTTGCTCTTTTCCCTACATTTTTGCTTATAGTCGTTACTAACATACTTTTAAAGAATCAGCCTAAGTAAATCTTGTCTAATCTTTAAGATATAGATGCGGAGTTGTTTATGGATAATTACGATATTTACCATGATGAAATATTTTGCCTTGATGAAATCAAGTTGAAATTTAAAAATATGGGGTTGGATTGGTTATCGGCAGGGCAAGCCAATCGAAAATTAAAACAGTTACTTTCAGCTTCCAGTGTCTCGCTTCTGCCTCGTCTACAGGAAGCTTTTGATCACTATACTACCTTGTTAGGTATCACTGACTTATATCAGGTTGATGAACAAACTCTACTCGATGAACGTGTTAAATACGCATATCTGATAAAGTATAGTAGTGATAACCAAGTAATATTTGAAGATGATCAGTGTGTCAGATTCATGAGTGAGAAACACAACCTTGATTTACAGGTTTGTGCAGCCTATGTGTGCTCACATACCCCATAAACTTTGAATGAAAACTTTGGGGCGCTTTCCTCGAACTAAAGTTTTCACTCTTTTTGCCGATGATAATTACTGATATATTATCAGATGAGTAACACCAGAATGATCTCCGATATTGAAAAATTAAATACCTCTTCAAATGAATCCCTTGAGCATCTAAAAGAATGTCTACGCATTGAAGTTATCAATCGAAGCGGGAATAAGAAATTCTCATGGTTTAAAGTCTTTCATCGTGTTCTCTTTAGCTATAAGAAAAGATTTTATTTCTGGTGGCGTTTAGCAAGTTATCTTAATAGCTCACCTTCAAAAAGAAATAAGAAGTGGGCTCGAAAAATAAATGCTAACCTTCGTTGTAAGTATGGCGTTGATATTAGTGTTGAGGCTAATATTGGGGCAGGATTAAAGCTCAATCATTATGTAGGTATAATAATTAGGTCAGAGTGTATCATTGGGAAGAATGCTAACATTAGACAGAATACCACCATAGGTAGAAAATCATCTGATGGCATTATTGGAATGACGGTCATCGGTGACAATGTTGATATTGGGGCGCATTCCTGCATCATTGGTGATGTGCGAATCGGTGATAACGTTACGATAGGTGCTATGACATTCGTAAATAAAGATGTTCCAGCAAACTCTATAATCTATAATCCAGTTACAGCAGTGATAAAGAATAAGTGACCTCACCGCATTAGATCTTTGCTTCGCTTTCTGCGCTATCAGTTTCCATAGCTGGTAGCGCTTAACTTTTTTTGCTAGTCTATGGATATTAATTAATTTCTAGCTTGCAGGTTATGTCAATGAATACACTTTTAAGTAACGGGTACTTTAGGGTAATAATTTATTCATTACTCATCTTTTTGGTTTTAACCTTTCGAAATCTGTTTCCCTCAGTGTTGCCTGGCATGAGAGCTTCATATCATGGATGGTTAGCCATTATCGGGGTGGTAGTATATTTTGATTTAGCATTCTGGTTGGTAGATGAGAACTTGAAAATTCGACTCAAAGAAAAGTTTAGATCCGGCTCTTTTCTTACGAAGGTTAAAATCATAAGTGTACACTTGATACAATTCATTGCCGCAATTACCCTTGCGAGAGGGTTAATCGTTTCGTTCTACTGACTTCAATCTCAGGCCGCGCTTGCGGCCTTTTCGTAATGTCGTCTCATTAATCGTTGATTCACGTTCTACTGAAATTTTCACATCTATAAATTCACCCGCATGATCATTGAAAGTTTTCGCAGTGCGAAAATATATACTCACTGGCTCTTCTAATTTCAGGTGATATCGTCCAGTTCTTCATAATTCTGTGTCATTTTTAGTTCAACGAGCCCGAATAATTCTTGTTATTTAGGCGAAAAACGCCTAATATGTTTTTGCGGGGGCGACAGAAAGCCACTCGTTCTGAGAAGGCTAAGCCCTCAAAGGAACGTAATGAAGATTTCTGATGTTGCAACTGTAAAGACTGACTTCCCGGATGCTGATTTCTGGATTGTTCGTCGGGGCTCTTTAAATTCCGTTGGTGAACCTTCCTATACCTTTGCTAAAGAAAGCATAGGAGTAAAGGTGAGCAGAAGCGATCTGGTGCTTCCACGTTACCTTTATTATTGTTTCCTTAATCTTCATATGTCTGGTGTCTGGAAGTCTAAAGCAACGGGTACACTGAGCTTGGTTAACATCACGACTCATGACGTTAAAAGTATCGTCCTGAATCCGCATTAACAAAGTAGGGGAGGCATTCTCCCCAACTTTTCATAGGTGCATCATTAATGACAAAGAAAACAGAAATATCTATAGAACTTCCTCCGCTGGAGGAACAGCGTTTACTGGTTTTAAAGGCAGATACGGAGCGCGCAATTACAATTCTTAAAGCTAACCTGAATGCCAAATCGTTTCCTAAAGTTGAAAATATTGATTACACGACTATCGATCCCCGTATTTTTAATACCCTTGAACAGGGCTGGACTGCGCCGCCAGCATTTCTTATTGATGCATGGTTTAATCAGCTAAAAGCGCATTTCAAAGAATATGGGTCAGATGCGAAATTGGGCGTTTTACTCGGTCTACAAGGTCGTAGTGCTGACCGCAGGATCAGGGCATACAGAAACGGTGCTGAAATTATCCCGTATGGCATTTGGCGCACGTTTCTGGAGCTTACAGGACGTGTTGTTGTGGATGTAAAGCCTGTTTTGGGATTGTTTGACTCTGAATCCTGATGCTTAGTGTAAATGTATAGTGTTTAACGGTGCATATGATGAAACTACTTAAAAATAAATCTTTTGTTTTTTCAACTATCAGTCTTGTAATTTCATGTATAGCATTAGCTTACTCTTTCAATACAGCAAATAAAGCCAGTGAAAGACCGTTGGCCTCAACTTCTGGCATAGATAGTTTTTCCGCTAAAGCTGAGAATGCAAGATTCTACGGATTTGTGTGTAATAAAGAGGGGGAACTTTGGGAAATCCGTAGAGAAAAAATTGATGTAACCGAAGCGGTTTTTGTCAATGGTAAATTAGTGCATTGTGTTCCTGATAAAAATGACTTCGCCTTTGATGATCAAAGTTACTTTATGAGCGATGAAGGAAGCTATAACCTTGATGGTAAAAAATATCCACGAGTTGAAATAGCTAAACAATGGTTTAAAAGCCAGGTTGTAAAAGAACAAAAAAGGATGAACTGACCATGTATGATAGTGGCATTTTTAAATATTTACTTATCGCTTCTTTTATCTTTGGTGGCGTGTTTTATTTTACTTCTTTTTATGGTCCTGGTGCTAAAAAAGAATTGCAAGACAATATATCCAAAGGAAAATATTACGTTACAAAATGCAAGCCGATAGAAATCAACATTGATAATGGTTTTTTCAAATCCCATACCAATAAGCTTAATTGCGATGGGGTGATTGTTAATGTTTCGAAAGATGAATATGAACGTTCAGTTTTGCTATACAATGAATCAAAAAACAAATAGGTTAGAGACGGTGCTATATTTAGAGGGTAATCATATGAATAGTCAAGAAGGGCTTAAAGATACATTCCGCAACATGAGGAAGCAGGGAAGCGAGCCAACAATGGTTACGCAGTCGATGGAAAACATTTTAGCAAAAACATTCCGTCTGCGTGCTGATAGAGTATATATTCCTGCTTTAAAAAATTCTCATCCAGCCTTTATGTTTTGGTTAGAGAAGCTTAAGCCGAATGAGAAGCTACCACGAGGAAAGTTTTTTAAGCGTTATGCATTTATTAAAGTTCATACAAAAACTGGTCACTGTGTTTCGGTAGAGGCTGCCAGCGCAGGAATAAAATAGAATGGGGGGGCTATAGCGCCAATTGCATTGGCTGGCGCGAGTGGCCTCATAGCATGGAGTAATAAAATAATGTTCAAAACGTCACTAGCAATGATCGTGCTCGTACTTAGTAGTCATGTATTTGCTGTTGGTGTTCCTGTTATTAATCCCGATAAGCCAATAAAAATATCAGAGAGCACTATATATAGTTGTGATAAAAATGGTAATGCTTTAGAGACAGGCAGCCCTATGCGTTACAAAAATAAACCAGTTACCTGTCGTAACGATAATCTTTGGGCTGATGATAAAGCATTAAACTTTATTGATCTGGCAGAAGATTATTTCAGTAATTCGAAAGCAGCGACTCAAGCTGTAATCAATACTGATGCTATTAATGAGTTGAAGCAGATACGCGCAATTCTTGAAAAGAATGAAGTCAAAATGTACACCTGTACTGACGGGAATAAGCAATACACAGCAGGAGTATACGTTACAATTGAGGGGGCGATATATCATTGCAAGGTTAAAGACAATCATGCTGAATGGGAGCTTGTTCCACGTACATTCAAGTAGTGATCAATCAGGCCGCGCAAGCGGCCTTTTTACTACCCCTCGTTTAATTCCCTCTATAGATCATTTCGTCCATCTTTTAGATGCGCAGGGCGCATGGGAGGCGTTCTACGCCGGAAGCCCCGCAGCGTTAGCGAGGACTCAGAAAGCATTACGGCCTCAGCCGTAATATCCCCCACACTGCAAAGCGAGGGTTTCGGCCAGCCTATCCAGCGGCTACAAAAAAGCCGCTTTCGCGGCTGTTCGACCAGTACCTTAGTTATCCACCCATGATGCCCTTATCCACTTAGCTTTTTCCTGCTTTAATGTTTTTAAGCCGCGTGATTCTGGCTTTTATGAGTTTGATAAGTTTAAGTTCGCCGTTATATTCAATTTCATGATCGGCGCTCCACATTCCCGCTGCTTTTTCATCTTCATACCACTTTATACTCTGATATGTGGATTCCAGCTCATAGCGTAATGCCATATTGGGTGTGGTGTATAAGCCAGCAGGTAACGGCTCATTCTCGTAAAATTTTTGGCGATAGTGTGCGGGAAATTTTGTCAGCCATTTATCCTTTTGCCAGGTGATATCTTCGGCTTTTTGTACTAGGCTGATCACCACCTTTTTTGTGCCAAAGTATTTTGATATTGTCCGGTTCTGTATGGATCTGACGTGCCATTCATCAAGGTCTAAATGGCATTTGCCCTCATCATCTGTCCAGCCAAACGCTCTGTACAGCACTGCGCCAACCCTGATGATACTGGCGGGATAACGTTGTGGTTTCATCTTTTTAAGCCCTCCTGCGGCGCTCAGTCCGTCATTCACCGTTAAGCCGGATCATGATATTCATGACTGATTTCAGCTTACGGTGGTGTGCATCCAGCAGACCGTTGCAAAGGTACTGTAATTCCTCTTCGGTTAGTAAGATTTCCATATCATCATTGCGCATTTTCCAGTGCTCAGGCTTATCGGCGCGTGTAAAACTGATCCCGTCAATAACCGGGGTTTCCTTTGTCCAGCTTTCACTCTCCAGATAGCGTAACAGGCGCACCGTGGAAATATATTTTTCCCAGCCCAGCATGACCGTGAAATAATTCCCGTCAATATCGAGGCGTACCAGCGGTGAAACGCGCTGCTCTTTTGGAACCATGCGGTTACGGATCGTTCCTTCCACGCTAAGACGAAAGTTCAGGTTTCCGTGCTGATATTCTTTCGTCACGGAACGTATAGTATCCGGTGTGTTTTCGGCGGCAAATGTGGCGCGGTCTGCACGATATTTCAGGTAAAGGCGAAGGGCGAACGGAAACAGTTTGTCGGCATCATCAAAAGCGATTGTGTCGCTTTTTAGCGCGTGTTCTGCAATCGTTTTGATTTCACTATACCAGGGCAACTGGACGCTGCGCCTGTTTATTTCTGTCAGTGCTCCTTCTGCCACAAAGCGTATTTCAGCAGGAGAGAGCGGGGCGGTATCGTAGTTATTTTCGCTGTCTGAAATGTTATCTGCCAGCAGGTGATAAAGTCGGCTCAGGGGCGCAAAGGGTTCGGCTTTCAGGAGTGCATATTCCGCCTGATCGCTGCTCTCATTATCGAGGCCATTAATCAGATAGCGTTCTACGAGCGTGTTAACAGAAATACCTTCCTGTCTGGCCGTCGATTTCAGGCGCACAATGATTGTTTCATCGAAACGGAGATTGAGTTGCTTAACCGTCATGGGGCATCCTTATAATAGGTTTTCCATGATAGTATCACAAAGCATTGTAAATGCTATGCTAGCAAACTCTTGGTTCTCGCAAATTCTTTCGTCCGTTACCCCTGCGAAAATCGCAGAATTCACGTAGCGCACCGCCGTTACTGCCTCCATCAAAAAAACTAACCGATAAATTTCGCACCGCAAACACCCTAAGTGTCTGTAAAACCACAAATAATCTTCGCGCCGGTTGTGCCTCGATGTCGATGGCCAACTTCCGCAACGGCTGCGACCATTCCAGATTATTTGAACAAGATTTCCCGCGCTCCGGGCGACGTGTCCGGGCAGATCGCCAGCTTCCGGTAGCGTGGTCAGCCCGCTTCTTGTTTACTCCCCGCGCGACCTGGACACGGAGGTTATTGCGTCCAGTTCTGCTGGCTGCGCGGGATCAGGCCTGTTATTATGGTTAAACGTCAAACAGTTAGGAGTTTTTTAATGCTTGGTAAACTGTTCTATCGTTGTGGTTTGGCGCTGCTCACTGCCTCCGGTGTGATCAGCGGGGTTATTTCAGCATCCTTCTTTATATTGCTGGTCATGCTTCTGGCTAAGTCCGGGTATAACTCAGTCGTTCCTATGTTAGTTGTTCTTACTGTGGGGTTCGCTGGCACCTCGTACTGGTTCCTACAGGACTATCGTAATTTCCGTAAGGCCGCGTAAGCGGCCTTTTTTACGCCTCTCGTTTAATTCCCCGCGTCGTTAGACATTCAGGTGATTCTGTCCAGTTCTACTGGCTGTGGGGGATCTGGCCTGTTATGATTAGCTAGATGTTCGTAAATTATAGTGGAGTTTTATTTAATGAATGCCGAAGTCGGTTTTTATATTGATAGATTAAAAGCTGAAATTAAAAATATCTTCAATGATGGGATTGTTGTTGCTTACATCGAAGCCGAGCCGCCAGTATTAACTATGGATGGGAAAGATGACACATCTTTGGTTGCTTGTGATTTATGGTGTGATAACCCTCCATCAGCATACGATATAAACATTCTTATTGAAGATGTAGCAGATTTTAGTGTGGTGGATACACCTGTTGTTACAACCCTGGATGATGCTAAATCACTGGCTGTGCTTATCGGTCAGCAAGTCAGTAGTTATGAGGTAAGTTGGTAGCACGGAATATTGCTTGATAAACTCAAGAGGAATATATCGATGAAAAAAAATATTTTAACGACTATCGTGTATCACTATTACTTAGCAAAAGCGCAATGCAGCTCGATTAAGCCATTATTTATCAATAAGTTTAATAATAGATCCAACATCATTTGGATGGGTTCTATAAAGTCAATCCGCTGTTGTTATACAGATGCCTACTATGAAACATATATTCTGCCTCTTCAACTTGAAGCGCATGACAAGATGCAAGAGGAATACTTATCACAAGCCCCACATTGAGAATAAGGCCGCTCAAGCGGCTTGTTTTCTGCCGTTCCCACGCAAATTCTCGCGCCCAATCCCTCCCGCAAAACCGCAGATTTCACGTAGCGCACCGCCGTTACTGCCTCCATCAAAAAAACTCACCGATAATTTTCGCACCGCAAACACCCTAACTCACTGTAAAACAACAAATCATATTCGCGCCGGTTGCGCATCGAGCGCGTTGGCCATCGTCTTTTCCAGCTGCGACCGCTCCAGTTTATTTGAACAAGATTCCCCGCACTTCGGTCGTGGTTTGCGGTAAGATCACCCTGCGCCAGTTCGCTGTCGCTCCGGGGGCTGCGTCCGGGTTTGTTCCAGCCCCCGGACTCCTCTTATTAATTCCCCGCGTCGTTAGACATTCAGGTGTTTCTGTCCAGTACCCCTCATTAACTATAGTAGTTACAACATACTAAATAGCGATCGCAATATGTGGTGCTGTCCTGCGGCCACTGCGCCCTTATCCTGGGCTAATCAGTACAGCGGGGGCGAACGCCGCCACCCGTCCGGCTTCTCGCCAGCTCACAGCGCACCAGGCAAAACGGCACTATCGGAAAAAATGTCCAAATTTTTTTTTGGTGATCGGAATTATTGTGATCGGACTGCGCCGCGCTTTACGCCATACTTCCGGTGTGCCGCGATGTGTCCTGGATAAAGACAAACGCGCCGGGGTATTTCGTCACCCACTACAGGAAGCACATGCCCGGTGTTTTATCAGGGGGAAGGGAGGTCGGGCGCAACTCGTTTGTGCCTGGCTGACCGCCCGGACAACGCAGGGCTCTGCCCGGAGGCGGCAGCAGGTTTTAATCAGGATGCGGAGATTGAATTGTTGAGTAACTTACCCGCCGGAATTTTCCAGAATTCACACAGCAACGCCTGGGCGATGCCCGTTTCCCTCGATGCGGCCAGAACGATGCGCGATCTGGCCGCGCACCTCGGCGCGGGTCTGCCAAAGTATCTGCTCGCACCGGAAGTCGCGGTGTTGCTTTCCTATATAGACGATCTGACCGCCCGGATGTATTTTGACACGCTCTGGAATTCGGGGGCGCGACTCAATGAAGCGCTGGCACTGACACCCGCCGATTTTATCCTGGAGCCCTCCCGCAAATACCCTCAGGCCGTGGTGACGCTGCGCACCCTGAAACAGCGAAACCGCGAAGCAACGCGCCGCCCCGGACGACCTGCCGCCGCCGAACCGGTTCACCCCGATCCGCGCTACCGCAAACCACCTGAGCCGGGGATCAGGATTGTACCGCTGCTCGATACCGCCTACGTGCAACGGATGCGCGAATATCTTGCCACCTGGCGCAAGCGCATACGGCATCAGCCCGTATGGGAAGTCCGGTCACGGCAGACGCCGCTGAACTGGCTTAACGCCGCCGTAAGCCGCGCAGAACGTGACGGGGTAACTTTCTCTATCCCGATCACGCCGCACACCTTCCGCCACAGCTACGCGATGCACCTCAAGATGAGCGGGGTTCCTGACAGGGTGCTCCAGTCGCTTCTCGGCCACCGTTACGCCAGGAGTACGGAAGTCTATGCCAGGGTGTTCTCGCTCGATGTCCTGGCCGGGAAAGGGCTCTCATTCAGCTATGACGCGCAGACCGCCAGGCGCATGCTGGAAGGGTGACACAGGGGTTTTCATAGTGGCGGCTGGCAACAGTGAGTAAAGATACATTGTCCTTACGTTGTTGGGTTTGCCGGAGAAGTATTTCTTCATTTAGAATGGATTTTAATGAAGCGGGAAAACGCAGACGTAAAAAAACCGACTGGTGAGGTCGGCTTTTTTACGGTTCCGGTGCGAGCTGGTAACTCTGGCCGGAAGGGAAACTCTCTACAACTGACAATAGTATGATAATCCGTGAAGCCTGATTATGCAACATGATGAGCAGTGACCGTGCGTTAACGGTTTGCCTGGCCGTCAGATAAACGTATAATCAGCGGGTTAGCTCTGTGGTTGAGTCTCTCCCTGCGTTCCGCTCCAGGCGGCATGAACAGGTTCAAAGTCCTGGCAGGTAATACAGGTGGTGCTGGTTAGCTGTGCTCTGGCAGGAGTGAGACTCTCTACAACTGACAAGACGAAGAGAAGCCGTGGTGACAGGCGGTGTAAGAGCAAGCCACGGTGTCTTTACTCCATTTATGGAGAAACGGATGGGCGCTTTAATCGACAAAGCAATCATCGTTCTGAAAGCGTTAATCGTCTTTCTTGAAC